>WNGF01003302.1_pt1 | contig 40606 bp, 36 predicted proteins | sample 5400641 | NCBI WGS metagenome assembly WNGF01 (sample SAMN13153371, study PRJNA577476) | soil metagenome | isolation source: 80 cm soil or saprolite under grassland replicate 2 | place: USA:California | collected 2016-06-15 | reverse complement strand
CAGCACACCCGCCAGCCGGCTCGCCCGCGCATCAAGCTCCCGGTAGGTCAGCACCACCTCGCCGCACACCACCGCCACCGCATCCGGCGCCCGCGCCACCTGAACGCCGAACAGCTCATGCACCATCGCCGCGGGCACCCGGTGCGCGGCACCGTTCCACTCCACCAAAACCCGCGCCCGCTCCAGCGGGGTCAGGATCTCCACCCGGCCGGCCGGCCTGTCCGGATCGCAGGCGATGACGTCGCTGAGGAAGTCCATGAAGCGCCGCTGATGCGCAGCGATCTCGGCAGGGTCGTACAAGTCAGGGTCCGCGTCGAAGTCAATCTGCAGACCCCCGTCTGGCGTGTCGTAAACCGTGATGACAAGGTCATTTACCGGCCCATTGGCAATGCTGTGAGTTACCGTCGGACGCCCATTAAAGAGTAGGTCATCGACAAAACCAATAATATTTAATGAAAGGCCAAAGAGCTGACGATTATCACCGATCAGCCTCAGTTCCCTGCGCAGGTCCTCATAGGGGTAGCGCTGATGCAGCAGCAGATCACTGAGTTCTTCCGACACATGTCGCAGGAGCGCCGCCTTGCTCATGTGAGGACGTACCTTAAGGCGCAGTGGAAGCTCGTTCGACAGCATGCCAGGTGTATTTCGCGACGCGGCATTCCCCCGTGGGCACAGCGGAATCCCCAAAGTGATGTCCTGCGCGCCGCTCAGCCGGTGCAGGAAAGAGGCCGCCGCGGCTACGACTAGTATGGTCCAGCTCGTCCGCGCCTGGCGTGCCGCCGCGAGCAGGCGATCCAGGTCGGCATGCGGTAGTTGCGTGCTCTGGCGGAGGAAGCCCCGCGAGATCTCGGCCGGAGTCCGGCTCGCCAGGCTGACGATCTCAGGCGCGTCGGAAAATCGAGTTACCCAGTAGTCGCGATCCTCGAGGAACTTCGCGGACGCCCGGTAGGCAATATCGTCATCCGCGAGGTCGCAAAATGAGCCGAGGGCGCCACGGGCTGAAGGCAGGCCATGCGCCTGCGCATTGTAGATGTCCGCCACCCTGCTTCTGAGCAGCGCGAAACCAAACCAGTCAAGCAGAATGTGATGGAAGCGGCTGTACCATATAAAATGCTCGCCGGAGATCTTGAAAAGTATGTCCGCGGACAGCGGATCTGCGACGATGTCGACGGCCCTGGACTGATCCTCCGCCATCCTGGATTCGGCTGCCGCCATCGGCGAGTGATGCTGGCTGACGTCAACGAAGACCAGCCCTTCGCCGACAGTTGCGGAGATGAGTTGATAGGGCCCGTTCGAATCCTCGCCGAATCGCACATCAAATGACCCGCATTCCTGCCTCGCCTGCCGGATCGCCGCAGCTAGCACGTCCGCGTCGACCCGGCCATGGATCTCGACATATTGAGCGAGGTTGTAGACCGGCACCTCCGGGTTCAACTGCTGTGCGAACCAGACGCCAAGCTGAGCGGCGGTCAGCGGCACAGATGCACGCTGAGAGGTGGATATGCTCATCTACCCCTCGACCTTTCTCGAAATCCTTGGCCCCTCCTGGATAACTGCACGCATTGACGCCCGTGCGGCGGCTCATCTAGCGAGGCCGGATGCCGCACGGCGCTCCTTACCACCTGCGTGCGTTCAGGGGGCAGAAAGCGGTGCCACACAGGTCATTGGCAGCGTGTCCATCTTGCCTGCCGGCCATCCTGGCCACCAGGTAATCGACCGGCAATGATTGCGGGCAGCGACCGGCAATGATTGCACGTTACCGATTGCCGCTGTGCGGGCTGAGTTGCCCAGTTCTTGCCTGGACCATCATGGCGGCTCACTGGCAGGATTCGGGATCAGATGAGCAAGGCGCCGGACCTTCAAAGGCTTATGTCCCAAGGAGCCGCGCCGGCCGATGCGCAAGGAGGAGCCGCGCCGGCCCACGCGCAAGGAGGAGCCGCGCCGTGAGCATCGAAGACAGGACGCTCCTGCAGTGGCTGGACGAACCACCTACGGGCCGAGGGCTCCACTTTTCCGGCTCCGCTAATACCTGGGCGTTCTGGCCCTATGCCGAGCTTGCGGCACTGACATTGCGCACTGCCGCCGCCCTCAGCGCGCGCCGCCTGCGCGGCGGCGTCGTCGTCATCATCCAGCGATCCAGTCCCGGACTCGTTGCGAGCCTGTTCGGCACCCTGGCGGCCGGGGCTACCGCCTGCTCGGTTGCACCGCCGTTCGCGTTCCGGCGTTCTGACGAACACGAGCGACACCTCAGCCACTTGCTCGCGACCGCGCAGCCTGCCCTCGTCATCACCGACACCGACTCGATCTCGCATCTTCAGCGGCTCACCGGTCGGCTGGGCCTAAGCGAGCCGTTGCTTTTCGACGAGTTGATCGCGGACGTCGTGCCGACCGCCGGCCCTGCGCCACCGGCGGAGCTCGCCCTACTTCAGTTCACATCCGGGTCTACCGGATTCTCCCGCGCCGTCCGGGTGCCCAACTCCGCCGTGCAGGCCAATGCGACGGCGATGCGCCGGTGGCTGCACTGGACTCCTGAATTCTCGGGGATTAGCTGGCTGCCCATGCATCACGACATGGGACTCATCGGCTGCCTACTCAACATTGTCGTCACCGGGTGCGATGGATGGATGATGCAGCCGGAGGAATTCATCCGCTCACCGCTGCGCTACCTGTCCTGCATCAGTGCGCATCGGGTGGCGCTGACCGCCATGCCGAACTTCGGCCTCGCCTACATACTCCGCAGGGTCCGGCCGGCAAGCCTGGAAGGGCTGCGGTTCGACTCGCTGCGGTCGGTCATTCTCGGCGCTGAGCGCACCGACCCGCGCATTCTCGAGGGAATTGAACGCCTGCTCGAACCATTCGGCTTCGACCGGCGAGCCATCCTGCCGGCATACGGATCGGCAGAAGCGACTCTGGCGGTCACCGGGTTGCCCATGCACGAGGGCTGGATCACCGCCGCCCCCAGAAGGAATGGCCGGGTCGGCAGGCGCGGGGCGGAGATTGTCGGATGCGGGCGCCCCCTTGAGGGGATCAGCGTGAGCGTGATCGATGACAATGGCCTGCCAGTTCGGGACGGCACGGTAGGCGAGATCCTGGTCACCGGGCCCTCGGTGGCGGCTGGATATCTCGGTGATCCCGGCACCGTTTCCGTGGCCTCACTGCGCGGCGGCACGCTCCGCACCGGCGACGCCGGCTTCTTGACGGATGGCCAGTTGTTCGTACTCGGGCGACTCGGCGACGGGCTCAAGGTGCGGGGCGGCATGGTGTTCGCGGAGGGCGTCGAGGCCATGCTTGCCCACCGCGGCATCCCGGCCCGCCACGTGGTTGTCCTACTGGGCGTCCGCGATGGGTGCCCGACCGCGGCGGTCTTGCTCGAAAACGCTCAGCCCGACTGGGCGGTGATCGCCGACGAGGTGCTGCGTGAATCGGTCGGGGACGCGGAACTCCTCGTGATGAGCGTGCCGCGCGGGGGCATCGCCCTCACGTCAAGCGGCAAGCCGCGCCGTCGTCTCATGTGGCGGGCACTGTGCGACGGAACGCTCGCAGGAGATGTCGTGTCGGCGAATGGGAGCGCGCAGGCCACCTGCCGCGTGAGCTGTTCACGGCGCTCGGCGCCGCCGGGATCTTCCGCCAGCGGTGGGCGGCAGGCCCTGCGGGCGGGCTGGCCCTTGCCATGGAGATGGTCGAAGAACTCTCGCCGGTTAACGGCGGGGCGGCGCTCGCCGTATCCATCCACAGCGAGGTGTTCACGCATGCGCTACACCGGTTCGGTGGCCCAGCCCACGTGGGCACACGTGACGACGCGCTCGCGGGGCAGGCCGTCGGCTGTGTTGCGATCACTGAACCGTCGGGCGGCTCCGACCTCTACTCGATGCAGACCGCCGCCGTGCGCACCACCGCCGGCGGATGGCAGCTAACCGGTACCAAGCGATTCACCACCAACGCGGGCTGTGCCACGCACGCCCTGGTGCTCGCCAGGACCGGGTCGCTCGAATCCGTGGCAAGCCTCTTCCTTGTCCCGCTTGACCAGCCTGGCGTCCGAATCGCCCGTTTCCTGGGCACGCTCGGGGTGCGCTCAGCCGATACCGCGGCGATCGAATTCGACCTGCGCCTGACCGATGACGCTGTCGTCGGGCGGGTGGATGCTGGCCTGCTCTACGCGCTGAAGCTGCTCGATTACGAACGGATCTTTGTCGCCACTGGGCTAGTCGCATCGGCCCGTGCCGCGCTTGCCCTCGCGACCGTCCACATGCGCACCCGCACCCAGTTCGGCAAGCGGCTGTTCGACCACCAGGCTCTCGCGCACCGAGTCGCGGAGCGCTGGGCCGAAACCGAGGCTGCGGCGGCGCTGATTGACGCCGCTTGCCGCGCCGCGCGTGGTGACCACCTGCCGCATCATCTTGTTGCCGCGGCGAAACTGGTTGCCGCGCGGGCTGGCATCGCCGCCATCGATGAGGCGATCCAGATCTTCGGTGGCCGTGGATTCACCGAGGACTACCCGCTGGAGCGCATGTACCGCGACGCGAGGCTCGCCCGCATCGGCGGCGGCACGGACGAAATGATGTGCCAGGTCATCGGAATGCACCTGGATGTACCAGATCCAGTGGCCACAGCCACCCTCGAACGGATCAGAGCAACAGCGGAGGAACCCTGATCAGCCCGCGCGCCGCCCGGCCGGAGCCTGGTGCGCGCGACGCTGCCTTATGGCCACGGAATATGTAACCGAATTCAGCTAGGAGAGTTCCCCTGATGGCTGATACCGACTCTAAAGTCAACACGGAGCTAGTTCCGGCGGTGGTGCGGCAAATCCTGCGGCTCGTCGCGCCGCAGGCGCCCGAGGAGATCGCGGGGGCGCACCAGCTCATCGGTGATCTTGGCTTCCACTCGCTCGCGCTCGCCGAGCTGGTATTCACGCTGGAGGACCTGTTCGGCCTGGACGCCATCACCCCGGATCAGGTCATGACCCTCAATTCTGTCGGTGACATCCATCTCGGTGACATCTCTGCCGGCGACATCTGCGTCGCAGACATCGTCAGGCTGATCGCGGACGGGCTTGTCAAGGGCAATGCGCACTTGCCATCGGTCGCTGACGTCCGTTCGCTCTGCGCACAGTACGGCACCGAGTGGCGCCCGGAGGACTGAACGCGGGCCCAGGCGGACCATGAGGCGAGACCGGGGGCGGAGGATTTCTCGATGACTCATCGAAGGACCCTCGAGGTAAACGATCTGGCGGATATCGACCTGGCCGATCCCCGGGTGCACGCGGAGCACGACCTGTCCGGCGTGTGGCAGCGACTGCGTTCCGAGGTGCCGGTGTACTGGCATCCGGAGACCGATCGTGGCGCCGGATTCTGGGTGATCACCAGATACTCGGACGTGACCGCCGTCTACCGCGACAGCGCGCACTTCTCGTCGCAGCGAGGGAACGTGCTGGACACCCTGCTCACCGGCGGCGACTCCGCATCGGGCAGGATGCTGGCGGTCACCGACGGGCAGCCTCATGCCGACCTTCGCGCCGTCGTCGCAAAGGCGTTCTCGGCACGCGCGCTCGCGGCCATGGTCCGCGGTATCCGCGGCGCGACACGCAGGCTGCTCGAGGATGCGCTGGAAAAGGGGGACTGCGACTTCGCACGTGATGTCGCGGCAAACATCCCGATCGCCGCTGTATGTGATCTTCTGGGGGTTCCACTCACGGACCGTAACCACATTCTGGGCCTGACGTCGGCTGCCCTCGGCTCCGACCACGGCGTTCCGACCGTTGTGGACACCTGGGCGGCCAGGAACGAGATTCTCCTTTATTTCTGCGAGCTCGCGCAGTCTCGCCGCGGGACGCCACATGACGACCTCGTGAGCCTATTGGTCACCAGCGAGGTGGGCGGCCGGTCACTGAGCAATGACGAGGTCATTTTCAACTGCTACAGCATCCTCCTCGGCGGCGATGAGACGACCCGCCTTTCGATGATCGGTGGCGTGCTGGCGCTCGCGGAGCACCCGGGACAGTGGCACGCCTTCAGGGACGGCGACGTCAGCGTCGAATCCGCGGTGGAGGAGGTGCTGCGCTGGACAACGCCGGCGCTACACTCCGGCCGTACCGCGACGGCGGACATTCTTCTCAACGGTAAGCTCATCGAAGCGGGTGACATCGTAACGGCCTGGACTGCATCAGCCAATTACGACGAGCGGCAATTCGGCCAGCCCGACGTGCTTGACCTATCGAGGAAGCCGAACAAACATCTCACATTCGCCTACGGCCCGCACTTCTGCCTCGGTTCCTACCTGGCCCGCGCGGAACTCGGCGCCGTGCTGGCTGCCCTTCGCGCGATGGTCGCTCAGATCGACACCACCGGCCCGCAGCGCCGCGTCTACTCCAACTTCCTGAGCGGGCTCTGCAGCCTTCCGGTCCGGCTCACCCCTCGGTGCCGCATGCCCGCCGAAGTGAGGGCGCCGCGATGAACAAGCAGCGCAGCGCAGCGCCGCCCGCTCTGTCGCCGATCACAGCGACGGTCTTAGCTGCCTGCGCCGCTCATGACGTTGCGTTCTATGCGGCCACTCAGCTTGCGGCGGCCGCTCAAGGGCTGGGCCGTCGAGCGCCGCTGTGCCACAATTTCTTCATCTTCGCAGCCGGACGGTGACCTGTGCCCGACTCCCCAGATCCTCGTCCCGGGCCTGAGCTTCGCGCTTCGGACGCCGACCGTGAGCAGATTGCCGACCGACTGCGGGACGCCGCAGCGGACGGCAGCATCACCCTCGATGAGCTCAGTGACCGCCTCGAACTGGCGTTGACCGCAAAGACATTCGGCGAGCTTGACGCATGCACTCGTGACCTACCCCAGCGGGCAGCGGCGGCAACGCTGGCCTCGCCTGCGGCCCTTGGCGCATCCTCCCTCGTCGGTGGGGCCCCTGGCCGCAAACGCCGTTCCATCGCCCTTCTCGGCGGAGTTGAGCGGGGTGGCCGCTGGGTCGTTCCGGCGAGGTACACAGCTACCGCGGTCCTGGGCAGTGTCGAACTCGACCTGCGCAGGGTCACCTTCGCCGAGGCCGAGACCGTGATACACGCCAGCGCCCTGCTGGGCAGCGTCGACATCATCGTGCCGGAAGGTGTGATCGTCCATGTCAGCGGAATCGGCCTGGTTGGCCGCTATGACGACTGCCAGGACCACGGAGTCGCGGACATCCCTGTGAACGCCCCGGTTCTCCGCGTCGTCGGCGCCACCGTCCTCGGCAGCGTGGATGTGGAGGTCAAGCCGCCGCCGCAGCAGCAGGCACCCACGCAGGGCCTGTGGCGGGTCCTTTCAAAGCTGCGCATCAGGATCAGATAACGCCCGCAGGTCCATCCTGGTCAGGACATGTGGCTGAACACATCTGGCCGCGCGAGCGACTCTGCAAGCAAGAGGTCTCGTATTCGCGGGGTGAGCAGGCCAATCCGGCGGAGCACGTGAATGATCTTGTGAAACAGTAGCTGCCGGAAGCTGATCATCATCGGATCCGTTTTGGCGAAACGCGCGCCCTTGACCGCGTCAAGGCCAAAACGCTCCCACAACTCGCGGAGCAGGAAGCGCTGCGACATCAGATGGATGGCTTCGAGCATGAAGTCCTCGCGCTCGGCCAGTTCGCGAGCGGTCATCGCCCCGTACACGCCGTTGAGGGCGATGAGGCCGAAGGAGACATGGCGCGCCTCATCACGCGCGATCATCCTGGTGACCGCGCTGATGATCGGATCGCCGAAGCCGGTGCTCGCCACACGGGTCGCTGCCAGGGCGAGTCCTTCGACGACAACCTGCATGCCCAGGTAGACGATGTCCCACCGGGACTCGCCGAGCAGTTCGCGCAAGAGCACTTCGAGCCCAGGATTGATCGGATAGGACACGCCAAGCTTCTCGTTGATATAGCGGGCGTACGCCTCCACATGGCGCCCCTCGTCGGCGACCTGGGCCGCCGCATAGATCTTGGCCGATATATCAGGCACGGTCTCGACAAGTCGCGCCGTGGTCACCAGCGCGCCTTGCTCGCCATGCAGGAACTGGCTGATCATCCACGCCTGGTATTCCCAGCGGAACCTGTTTATGAGCTGCCGGGGGACAGGGCTGTCGGGTGAGGACGCGAATGAAGCTACCGCGGCGCTGTGCCGGTCTGGCAGCGGCGCGCCGAAGCGAACGTCATAGCTCCAGTCGATATCCGTCGTGACATTCCACTGCGCTACCTTGCTCTTCTCGTAGAGGCTCCACAGCCGACTGCTCTCTGAATCGTAACGCCAGTTCATGCGGGCGCGTATATAAGCGTCAACCTCCAGCAAACGGGGCGCGGCACCGTCAGCGCCAGCGAGTACCGCCGCGCCGCTCTTGTCACCGTCGGCCGACATTGAGACTGCAATCCCTTCGTTCATCGGTGTCCTGGGCTGCAGAATTGCCATGCGTACTCGAAGGTATTTCGCGTATCTGACAGGATCAAGGCAACATCCGGGCAATGTCTCACGTCGTTGGTCGATCCCGCCAGCGGACTGCCGGATAAGTTGCCGCCTGGATGTCTGGGAGGCTACGGAACCAGGCACCCGGTGCGAGCCGCCAGCCGGCGGCTTTCGCGTGTGGCCCCCGGATCGTCGCGCAGCATATTCACGTACTCGCGGACGAATGCGAGTATCCGGTACGTGTATTGGGGGTAGCGGGACACCTGGACCAGCGACGCATCGACGAGTTCAGCGAGCAGGCTGATGTTCGTCGCATATGCGGCGCCCACGGGGCGCAAGCCCTCGACGTCCTCGATTGTGAACGGGCCGCCGAACCGGGCGACATGATGCAGCAACGCGCGCTGCTCCTCGGTCAGCATGTCGTAACTCCACAGCACACTCCCAGGCAGCGTGCGCTGGTGCGGCAGTCCGCCCACGCTGACATGACCGATAAGCTGCGAGATCCGCTCGTCGCGCAACAAGGTGTCGAGCGAGACCGCACGGATCCGGTGCGCGGCCAACTCAATCGCGAGCGGCAAACCCTCAAGCCTGCGGCAGAGTTCCGCCACGGCAGGGAGGCGGTCGCCGAGGTTCAGCGTCGGGCAGCTCGCGTGTGCCCGGCGCAGGAACAGCTCAACCGCGGCAGGCCGGGCGCCGACGCCTCCAGAGGTGTCGGTGCCGAGCGGGTTCACCTCCCAGACGCGCGCCGATGTCAAGGGCAGCGGTCGCCGTGCGGTCACTATGAGGTGGAGGCCGACATGGCGGGCCAGAAGCTGTTGGGCAAGGCGCGTCACCGACTCGACGACATGCTCTGCGTTGTCGATGACGACAAGCATCCGCGGCGCCGCCGCTGGCTGGCCGTTATCCGTCTGCCCGGCGCCGGGACCAAGAGGGTCGATCATCGGTAAGACAGCATCGCGGACATTGCCAAATGCCTGTACAGCGTTGACCCGCTCTGGGATGAGGGTGCCGAGTTCAGCTACCGCCACACCGTCCCGGTACAGCGCGCCCACGTGATCGGCCGCGGCGAGCGCGAGCCGTGTCTTGCCCACCCCCCCGGGCCCGGTGAGGATTACCAGGCGATGAGACTTCACGGTTTCTATGACGTGCCGCAGGTCGCAGTCGCGGCCAATCATGGGTTCCGCGTCAGGGCGCCTGCCATGCCACGTGCGGCGCTCGGAGGTCCCGTCATGCTCAGGCCAGCCTGCCTCGCGCGCAAGCAGGTCGGTTACCCGCGGAGCGGGCCCGCTCGCGCCACCGTTCGTGCCCATTAAAAGGAGTGGAGAAATTGTCACGTCAAGGGCTTTAAGTACTAGCTCAATCGATGCCCGCCGCGGATTATTGATTGACCCTGATTCGAGATTTCGTATCGTACGGACGCTCACGCCGGAGCGTTCCGCTAATTCTTCTTGAGTCCAGCCAACTTCTCTTCGCTGAATCACCAGAAAGTCACGTAACTCTCCGACACCCGCCATGACGACCGCCTCTCAACTCAACGATCTGACCTACTCCAGCCCACATGCAGCAAATACCGTTTGAATCGCTCGATCTCGGAACAAGGAGTTGTCAGCAGAACCCGATGACTCGGTGCCGGACTGAATAAGGGCACGATGTCAGGCCAGAGCAGACTGCTCAGCGCACTGGCGCCGCTGGTCCGTATAGTCGTGCCAGTCCTCGCAGTGCGCCGGCAGACGCAGCCAGGGTGAATTGGGTAGGTCTCTGCGAGCGCAATAATGTCGGCGACGTAGATGTCTCGCCACAACGGTCAGCCAAATGATCATCCGACGGCTCTGCCGGGCGGAGCACGCCACGGTATCGGCGCGAATCCCCGCTGCCTCAGGATCGTCCGGACCATCCGGGAACAACACGACGACGGGCAGCCGTCTGCTCACGGCACCCGGAACTCGGCCGGCGCAGCACCGCCACCACCCTATTGCTGGGCGTTTCGCGTCAGCCGAAGAATTGCTGGCCAAGCGGTCACAGACGCCGCCAGTAAGCGGGGAGACGACTATCACGCTGCATTTTCTCCTCGCGGCCGATGTCGATATCGGATTTACTCACCCTGATTCGCCATAAGGCGAGGTCTGTAACAATACAAACAGGCACACCGCGAATGCATTCCCCGCGAAAAAACCAAGGCCCTCCCTGCGAGGTCAGACCGAGAGACCAACCGGGCCAGAAGGCCTCGCGGATCCGAAACCGGTAACTTTCTACAAAATAGTAGTCAGAAGGGGCGGCCCGTGGCAAGGGTCGCCATCTTAAAATCGTGTGCGCCGGTCAGCGGCCGTCACCGAGTGCATTCGCATAGCAACACATGAGATAGCCGACCGCAACAAATTCCAATGCGGCCTGGAATCGCCGCGGGAGTCCCTGCTTCACGTGGCACGCGGGACCAGCGCGATTCGTCATCCGCTCCCCTGTCCCCCATCGGCACTGCCCCCTGTTCCCCATCGGCACTGCCTGCACAGGCACCGGCGTCGATCACCACAGCGGTGCGCCCAGGCGACTGCGATCATGCGGAGACGAGCCATCCGAACGTGTCAGGCACGAGCCCACGTTGCGCTTTCCATAGCCGGTCGCGCAGCCGTAGCGTGACGGGACCGGCTTTTCCCTCGCCCACGACCCAGCTAGCTGCGCTCGTCACAACGGCACCCACGGGAGTGACGCCCGCGGCGGTGCCGCAGGCGAATACCTCGGTGATATCGCCGACCGCGCACCCGTCCCGCCATCCCGCGACCGACATCGGGGCTTCCTTGACCCGTTGACCGTCCGCGCTGGCAAGCTCGATGATGGCGTCGCGGGTCACGCCGGGCAGAATTGTGCCGTCCAGTGGGGGCGTCGTGATGACTGGCGCCAATCCGGCCCCATGGACGAAGAACAGGTTCATCCCGCTCATTTCCTCGACCCAGGCTCGCTCTCTGGCGTCGAGCCAGACCACCTGGTGACAGTCTTCCTTCACGGCGTTCGCCTGCGCCGGGTAGGTAGGAGCGTAGTTACCGGCGCACTTGGCCGCGCCGGTGCCTCCCGGCGCGGCGCGGACATGATTCTCCTCAATCCTCACGGAGATGGGGTCCGGCGCATCGGAGAAGAATCCCCCGGTCACGAAGGCGAGGACCAGGAACAGGTAACTCGTCGATGGGCGCAGGGCGAGACATGGCTCGGTGGCGAACAGGATGGGGCGAAGGTAGAGGCTTAGGTCAGGGTCAGTCGGCAGCCATGACTCGTCCGCTCGGGCCAGTTGGCGGACAGCTGATACGAACAATTCGGCCGGTGGCTCCGGCATCATGAACCGACGGGCAGATGCCTGCATGCGGCGGGCGTACGCGTCCGGCCGGAAAACGCACATGCGGCCGTCTGGCCGACGGTATGCCTTCAGGCCCTCGAACACGACCTGCCCGTAGTGCAGTCCGACCATCGCGGGATCGATCGACAACGGCGCCCTCGGCGAAAGGACTGGCTCGTCCCAGCCATGTCCGGCGACCCACGTCGAGGTGACCATCATCGCGGTGAAGGCCTCACCGAACCCGCAGCGATCTCGCTGAAGACCGCCGATCGGCGTCGGCGCGGCCTGCGGTAGTGCCACGGCGCCGCCAGCCAATGCAATCGCCTCCCGCCCGGACAGGCTATTTGGTCGCGACGAACAGTCGCCCCGTCGGGAACCCAAGTTCGATGCAGTCCACCTTGAAGAACCCCGCGCCGAGAAGCTTGCTGCGCCATTCGTCCTCGGTCAGCAGCCGCCGGTACATGAACTGCTGATGATAATAGGTGACTATCGAGCTGAATCGTCGCTCGCGGGCGCTTCGCGCGTACGGGACCGCCTCGGTGATTGCCATGACCCCGCCCTTTTGAATTGTGTCGCGGCAATTCGTCAGGACACGATCGGCAATTTGCTCCTCTTCTGGCATCATGTCGTGGAAGACGAATCCCGCATGCACCAGGTCCACGCCTTCGAGCGGGCTCGGATCCTCCGCGATCGTCTGGATGGGCAGCTCGAATACCGTTAGCCGGTCCGCGACCCCCGCGTCCTCCGCCGCTTGCCTGGCCGCTGCGCAGGCGGCCGGGTCTATGTCCAGGCCGACGCCCGTCGTCTCCGGCGACGCAAGCAGAATCTCGATGAGCAGGCGGCATGTGCCGGAGCCCAGGTCAGCCAGGCGTTTCGGGGCGGCATCGGAGATCGTTTCGAGCGCGGCAGGATAGAAGGCCATCGAACCCATCCACTGCGAACTGACCGCCACATGCCGCCCATTGCGGTGGTAAGCCGACTTCGCCCGCTCCGGGTCGGTGAGAAATTCCCTCGCATGCTCGATAAATGGACGGTTGGCATTCATCGCCCACGACACGTAACCGGCCTGGTGACGGATCTCCGCGAAATCGTCAGCTGCACGGAAAGCTGACGGGTCATCCGGGACCGGCGTCACAATGCCGGCCGCCGCGAGCGCTTCCAGGTACTGGGCGACCCCCTCCTCCGGAAGATCCACAGCAGCCGCGAGCCCAAGGGCAGTAAAGCTGGGCGACGAGCCGATCGTCCCGACCAGGCCGAGGGCTTCGCCAACCTCGAGCAGCGCGGCTGCACCTGCTATATCGGGCGCCGTGCCGCTCGCCGCGATTTCCGAGCGCAGGTTGCGCTTCTCGCTGAAAACTGAAGTCATTTTCCTAGATCCCTTCGCCGTGTAACTACGCCCGTCCCGAAGGTGACCGCACGCGCCGGGACAGCCGCGCTACCGAGGGGCCGGCGCCGGACCAGCGGGAGATGCATGGGTACCCGGGTGCACGTGTATCCGGATTTTGCTGAACGGCCGGGATGGCGCGCCAGGCAAGAAGCCCGGCAACTCGTCGGCAACTCGACCGCTGCCTGCCGTGACCAATCAAGCAGGTAAGTGGCCGGGTTACGGCGTCGTTGTTTGCGCCTGCTCGTTCCGGGAAGACCCACAGCTTCGTGCGCCAGTCGCGCATGGGAGGTGCGTCGTGAAGATAGGTGCCGCACTCGTTCTGATCGCGATCGGAGCGGTTCTGAGATTTGCGGTCACGACCGTTTCAACGCACGGTATCAATTTGCGCACAGTGGGCGACATCCTGCTGCTCGTCGGCGTTCTCGGCCTGGCGGTGTGGGTGCTGGTCTGGGCCCCGTGGGGGCGTGGCCGCCGCACCACCTACCGGCAGCGTCCGCCCGCTGATGAAGAACACCACGTGTACCGCTCAGATGTGGGCGATTACGAAGATCATTACCAACGTTGAGCGTGACGGGCGGCATTGCTCAGGCCCATCAACCTCCAGGTAGACGGGCGTGCGGCCAAGCTCGCCCAGCCGTGGGCCACGGTGTTACCCACCGTCGCTCGCCTTGTCCGGTTTGTGCTGGGCGAGCAGTTCCCGCAGCCGTTGCAGCTCGGTGGTGCCCGCTCTCAGGTGAGCGGTCAGCTGCGCCTTGGCCCGCGCCGGCTCGCCGCGGAGCGCATCGAGCAGCTCCCGGTGATCATCTGCGGTGCGGCCGAGTTCGCGGCTGGAGCCCTCGGCAAGGGAGAGCGCGAGGCGCTGTTCTTGCTGGAGCTGGGCGTGGAACCGGCACAGCCTTGGGCTGCCGGTGGCCGCGACCAGGGTGGCGTGGAAGAGCCGGTCGCCGTCGAGCACGGCCGCGGCGTCGCCGCGTGCGAAGGCGTGTTCTATTTTGCCGACCAGGTCCGCGAGCTTACGGTACACCGCGGGGTCCCGGTGTGACGTGAGGGCTTCCACGCCGGCCACCTCCAGGGCGGCGCGGGCGGCGTAAATGTCGCTGACGTCGCGCCCGGTGATGTCGGCGACACTGATGCCGCGGTTCATCTGGTGGCGGACCAGACCCTCGCTGCCCAGGACGCGGGCGGCCTCGCGGATGGTGTTGCGGGAGACGCCGAGTTCGGCCGCGAGGGCGGCTTCGCGCAGCGGGGTCCCCGGCGGTATCCGGCCGGAGAGGATGGCTTCGCGGACGGCAGCGGCGGCCTGCTCGCTGGTGCTCTGCCGCTGGATGGTCAGGCCCAGGCCGGTGATCAGTGTCTGCGGCCTGCCGGTCTTTGCGTCGTCAGCCATGGTCATCCCGCCGCTGACCGGACCCGCACCACCGTCGGCCTCCTTCCTTGCGGCCTGTCCCTGCGCCCAACTATCCTGTCATATTGTTGAACAATCCAGCAAGACGACGGGAGCCTGCCATGTCCGTGCCCGGGTTGCGCCGCGAGGACTTCCCCATCCTGGACCGGCTCACCTACCTCAACACCGCCTCTGCGGGCCTGGTGCCCGCCTCGGTGGTGGCGCCAGCGCATGAGTTCGAGCTCGAGCTCTCCCGGGCGGGAACCACCGGCATGGACGAGGACACTGAGATCGGCATCCTGGAGGACGCCCGCCAGGGCGCCGCCACGCTGCTGGGCGCCGACCCGGACACCATCGCGATCGCGACGAGCTTCACCGAGGCGCTGTGCCAGGTGGCCTGGTGGCTCCGGCCCGGCGCGGGCCGCAACATCGTCTCGTCGGAAGTGGATTTCCCCAGCGTCACCTACCCGTGGCACCGCATCGCCGAGGACACCGGGTGCGAGGTCCGCCTGGTCAGCGTGCTGGACGACCCGGAAAGCTTCGACGCGAACAAGATCGCAGACCATGTGGACCGGTCCACCGCGGTCATCTGCATCAGCCACATCCAGTACCTCACCGGCCACCTGCTCGACCTGGGCGCGCTCGCGGCGCTGGCGCACGACAACGATGCCCTGCTGATCATCGACGCGACCCAATCAGCCGGCCAGGTGCCCATCGACGTGGCGGCAACCAGCGTGGACGTTCTCATCTCCGGTTCCTACAAGTGGCTGTGCAGCACGTTCGGCGCCGCGGTCTGCTATCTCAGCCCGGCGTTGCTTGAGGCGTTCCGGCCGCCGCTGGTGGGCTGGCGCAGCACCGAGCACCCCTACTCACTCGACGCCCGGTGGCTGCCGCTGGCCGCCACCGCCCGCCGGATGGAGTACTCCACCATGTCCTACGCCGCGGCGATCGCGCTCGGCCGCGCCATCCGCTACATCTCCGCCCTTTCCCCGGCCGAGGTCGCCGCGCACAACGCGCTGCTCGCCAGCCAGCTAGCCGACGGGCTGACCCAGCGGGGCGCGCGGCTGCTCACCCCACGCGACCCGCGGCGGCGGGCCGGGACGGTCACCGCCCGCTTCCCCGGCCACGACGGCGAGGCCGTCGCGGCCGAACTGACCCGGCGCGGCGTCATCGTCTCCCCCCGCGTCGGCTCGACACGGTTCTCCATGCACTTCTACAACAGCGGCGACGACGTCGAACGCGCGCTGGCGGCGCTCGATGAGGTGCTACGGTGACCGCCGCGGGCGCGGACCCGGCCTCCCGCCTCGACCACGCGTGGCAGGTGGTAGCAGCTGCGCTCCCGGCCACGCCGCTGATGGCCAGCCCGGCGCTTGGGGACGGGGTCCTGCTCAAGCTGGAAACCTGCCAGCCCACCGGCTCGTTCAAGGTGCGCGGGGCGCTGGCCGCGCTATCGGCGGCCGGGATCTCTCACGGCGTCGTGACGGCCTCCACCGGCAACCACGCCCTCGGCGTCGCTTACGCGGCGCACCGGCTCGGCGTTCCCGCGACCGTCGTCGTCCCAGCAAGCACCTCGCCCGCCAAGCTCGCCGCCCTGCGGCGGTTCCCGGCCACCGTCGTCGTGCATGGCGACAGCTACGAGCAAGCCGAACAGCACGCCCGGTCCCTGGCCGCAAGCGGCCCGCGTTACCTGTCCGCCTCCAGCGACCCGGACGTCATCGCAGGCCAGGCCACCGTTGGCATCGAGCTGCTCGCCCAGCTGCGCGGCACCATCACAGCCTCCTGCGGCGTCGGCGGCGGCGGCCTGGCCGCTGGGCTCGGCCTGGCCGCCAGCCGCAGCGACCGGATGACCATCATCGGAGTCGAGGCCGCCGCGTCCCCCGCCATGTCAACCGCACTGAGCGCCGGACGGGTGATCCCGGTCCAAGTCGAGGACACGCTCGCTGACGGGCTCGCCGGGAACCTCGAACCCGGCGCCGTCACCGTTGACCTGATCCGGCAGCACGTCCACTCGCTTGTCTCAGTCACCGAGGAACAGATCGCGAACGCCATCCGGTACCTCGCCAGCGAGCACGGCCTGATCGTCGAGGGCGCGGGCGCAGCGCCGGTCGCCGCCGTCCTGGCGGGCAAGATAGCTGTCTCCGGCCAGACAGTGGCAGTCCTCAGCGGCCGCAACATCGCCGCGCAGACGCTGGCGCAGGTCCTGCTCAGCGGGTAGTCGGCCGCTTCGGTTCCAGCGGTGGCGCGTCGCCGGTGCTCACCGGACCGCTCACGCACCTGTCGGCCAGGGCTTTTCGCGGAGTCAGCCGGTGGCCACCTCGATGTCGATGTCCACGACAGCCACTGGATGGCGCGGGCCGAAGGACCGCGCGAGCTCCAGACGCCATTGAGCGCGGCCAACCCGCAGGCCAGAAACGATGGCCCGTTCGGCGGCGAGGCGTGGCTCCGGGGGGCCTCCGCCCGGCACGGGGGCGGGGGGCAGCGGGGGCCCGGTCTCCACGGTGACCGTGGCCACGTCCTCGCCGGAAAGGGCGGTGGCCGACCACGTGTTCCCCGATCCGGCGTACGACGGCAGCGGTATCTCATGCTGGCCTCCCGCGGCGACGGTGATCCGCCGCGGGAGGCCAGGGACCTCAACACTCACGTGCTGTCTCCGATCAGCCGGCTGAGGGCATTACGCCGGGCCGATGACCGGGCCTTCGTGCCAGCCGGCGCCGTCACGCCAATAGTGCTGTAGCTGCTGGTCGGTGCGAAGGACGATCACCTCAAGGTTCATTCCCCACGACGACTCGCACAGCCCCGCGACGGCGAGGACGTCGTGCCCGAAGTCCGCGCTGTGCCGCCATTGCAGGTCGCCCTGGTTCCACCGCCACCAATGCTGGACGATGCCACCGACGGCCACACAGAGTTCGAAGTTTCCGGGCGGGCCGCCCTCGTCGGTCATCCCGTACTGCCCCTGCACCATGACCGGGCCGCTGTCGCAGCCGGCCCCGAACACGTCGCCGGCGTTCCAGGTAAAGGTTGGCTCATCGCGCCAGAAATGCTGCATCGTGCCGTCGGTGCGTACCGCGACACACTCCAGGTTGCCGTGTGGGCTGCCGAAACTGCCCTGCACCAGGCTCGGTCCCGAGCGCAGGATGCCACTGCCGAACCGGGGACCCTCGTGCCAGCCGGCTCCGTCGCGCCACAGGTGCAGCAGCTGCCCTGCGTTGCTCACCACCACCTCGAAATTGCCCGGCGCGCCGTAGTCGCCCTGCACGAAGCCAGGCACACCGTCGCACCCCGCCGGGCCGAAGACGCCACCGTCGTTCCACGGCCCGCCGCCACCTCCGCCGGTCCACCAGTGGTGCAGTTGGCCACCCGTGGTGAGGTAGACCAGCTCGAGATTGCGGCTAAACGTCGTCCCGGTCAGCGTGGGGCAAACAGCGGCGTCGGCGCCGAAGGACGAGGCGGTTCCCCAGGTCCACGGCGGTCCGCCTTCCCGCCAGCGGTGCAGCACGCGGCTGCCGTTCGACCCAGCGACCTCAAGATTACGGTGCAGCGCCCCGTTGCCGCTTTCGTACAAGTTGCCGTTGTGCAGCCGCCGCTTGGTCCATGGGTCCGGGTTGACGTTTTGGACACCGACGCGATCGTAGCTGTCGATGTTGCATTCCCCATAGGCGATCCAGCCGAAGCCGTTCATCCCCCACCACGTGCCCCACGAGTTCTTGCAGAGCCAGGCGCCCAGCGCGTCGTCATAGCCGACGATGAGGAACAGATGGCCACCCCGAAACGTGTTGGACGGGTCGGTGCTGCGCCGGTAAACACCGGAACCGACCCCGCTGAAGTCCTGGTACACGTCGATGTAGGTCACCAGCGGACCCACGGTGTCCAGCCAGTTCTTCGAGTCGGCCACAGACACCGAGGTGAACGCGGGGCCGCGCACGGAGCGGCCAGAGCGGTCCGGCGTCGGCGCGTAGGTGCGCGCATCGGTGTGCCAGGGCCACGACCCCGGGTCGCAGAAGCCGTTGTTTGCGAAGAAGGTCGAGACCTCGCCCTCGTCAGCGAACGCCCAACAGGAGTTGCACGGGTTCTGGTCCCGTACGGTCGTGATCCAGTTCTGGCCAAACCGGCTGCGCCAGTCCACCGAACTCGGCGGCGCGCCGGCCTCTGGCGGTGCCGCGGCAATGCCTGCGGCCACCTCGTCCAGCCCCAGGCGGCGCAGCAGACCAGCCGAGAAAGCAGCGCTGACCTGTTCGGTGGTGACAAGCCCCCGGCTCGCGCGCTGGAGCGCGAGATGCGGGTTGGCGCCCGGCCCAAGGGCGGTGAAGTCCACCCGCGGTGAGCTGTTCGCGCTGATCAGCGCGGCCGGATCAGCGCCAAGCGCAGTGACGGGCAGCGGTGTCTCATCCGGCACATCGTGCCGCGTTTGCCAGCCAAGCTGCTCATTGTCGATGAGCGTCCTCAGTTCGCCATAGGTCCTTGGCACAAGCGTCCCCCTTGCGTGAACAGACCAGCGTGCGCCGCCACGGCAGCGATCACGCGGCCTAAGATGATGGCCCTCAACGCAAACAGATCGCTCCGGACCGGAGCTGATACACAAATCTCGCCCCGAGCACACCCGCAACGCCGCGACTGCCGTTCATTGAGGGTGCCAGCGGGTCGGGCTGAACGATTCGCCGGTCGGAAACCCGAGGACTTTGGTGGGTGTCACCTGGTAGACCTCATACGGTGGTGGGCCGGCGGTTGGGGCACCCTCCGTGTCGTGGAAGGCGCCGTCGCGTGCTCTCACGCGCCAGCCGTACTTGTCCGCGTAAGCATCTGCCACGCGTTGGAGTCTGGCTGCGTCGTGGACCTTCTCGGCCTTCCCCTCGACCACCAGGTCGATCCGATCTGCCGAGATGGTGATAGTGACCTGCGGATTGGTTGCAAGGTGGCGCGTCTTTCTGGTGGCCGAGCCCGAGACAAAGTGCAGGCGGGCGTCCACCCACACTCCCAGAACGGGCCTGACGTGAGGGGCGCCGCTCAGGCGAGCTGTTGCCAGCCAGTAGGTGTCATGAGACTCGTCGAGGCGCACGCGCGCCTCTGCCCATGGTGTCGGCGCATCGTAGGTTTCGAAGGTGGTGGCGATCAGTTCGGCCACCGGTTGCGTCTCGGCCATGCCGTGTCCTTCCCGTTGGCTAAGGCTGACGGCGGTAATTGCGACTTTGGTAGCGCGGGTCGGTTCGGCGGGCTGGGCATGATGGCACCTGATCCTTGTTGGACCATATGCCCTGCCACCGCCCGTGCCGTGAGGAATTGTGTCTTGGTCGTGGCAATGACCGGGCGCACGACGGGCCGGTGCAAATGGCGGCGGCCGGTGGACACCGTCACCTCGACGGCCGGTGACAGGCTGCGGCAGCCGTTCGGGATAAAAAGCCAACCCATCGACGATCCCGAACGGCTGCGCGGGGTGACACTGCGTTTCTCCCTCTCCTGGGCGGATGGCGTCTTTCGCTAGCCGCGCCGCCCGGCGGCGCGGTTGAGTGCGGTGGTGCCGTGTTTGGCGGCGGTGGCCAGGTAGGAGCGGATGGCGCAGACCTGCTCGGCCCCGGTGATGCTGCTCAAGCATCGGGAGACATCGATCCATCTTGCCCATGCGGATCTCCCGTTCGCGGCATTCTCCATGCCCCCGGTCGTCCATGTCTCTCGCGGGCCAACCGGGCCTTGATTTTCGGGGCCCGCGTCGACGACCATTACCCCTATGGCGCGGGTGGTCCGGGTTTTCGGGGCTGCCCTGGCAGTTCTTGCCGCGGCTGCCCTGACGGCCGGGTGTTCCGGGTCGTCCGGGCCGGACGCCGGAAGCCCGCGGCCTTCAGTGTCGGCAGGCGCGGCCAAGTCGGCTCACGGCCAGCCGTCTCAGCTGGAACTGACGGCGCATTCATGCGGATCAACCCAGCTCCTTATGGGGCCGACGCCAGCGTGGATTGGCCGCGCGACGGATGCGAACACGCCCAGGTCCTATCCGTTCGCCGTCTCCGATCAGGGCAATGCCGCCGCTTTCCTGTTCGGCTACCCGCTGACGGCCCCCAGCCGGCCGAATATGAGCAACAAGATCCTCTGGGTGGTGCGGACGCCGAACGGTGGCCAGCCGCTGATTATCACCGCGCGCCATCTGGGTGATCAGAAGCCGGCACATTCGCAAGTTGCCTGAGTTCGGTATATCCGGCCGCGATTAACGCCCGGGTTGCCGGTGTTGCCGCGCTGCGCGCGTGCCGGGAGAGAGCTGGCAGTCAGACTTACGCTCCCGGGGACGCTATGGTCGAGGTGGACGATTTCTTGGGCTCCGCGCTACCGGCTCTTCGTGACGCGGACATACTGGCCCGCGTTGACACCGGCCGCCCGCGCCTGCCCGGCTGGCACCAGCACTGACTCGACAACAACACATCCCTCCCGCATCCGGCTGTCTGAACGGCCGGCGATCTCCCACGGCGCCGGCCGCAAACCCGAGACACATCCTCTTGCACCCTCGCGCGGTGGTCACTACTCGCGGCACCCGGCCGCGCGGCCGACGGCGCCCGTCGCACCGGGGTCTTATCCTTACCTGGTGCGCCTGGTCTCGCTGCTGCCCTCGGCGACCGAGATCGTGTACGCGCTCGGCTTGGGCGAGGACCTAGTCGGGGTCACCTTCGAGTGCGACGAGCCACCGGCCGCCCGGTCGGAGAAGACAATCGTCGTGGGCGGCCGGGATACCCGCGGGATGACCCCCCGCGAGATCGACAGCTACGTCCGCGCGCAGCTGGCCGCCGGCGCGGATCTGTACACCCTCCACGCCCAGGCCCTCGCGGATCTGCGACCTGACCTGATCTTGACGCAGGACCTGTGCCGGGTGTGCGCGCTGCCGTCGGGTCACGTCGAAGAAGCCCTGGGCTACCTGGGGTGCCAGGCCGACGTGCTGTCACTTGACCCGCACACCCTCGACGACGTGCTGGACTCGATCCTGCTGGTCGGGAGGCGGACCGGCGCAGCAGACCGCGCCACGCGATTGGTGGGTGACCTGCGCGCCCGGCTCGCCCGCACCGCGGCCACGGCCGCCGGGAGGCGGCGCCCGGCGGTGGCGGTGCTCGAATGGGTCGATCCGCCGTTCACCGCCGGGCACTGGGTACCCGACGTGGTCAGCGCGGCGGGCGGCCGGCCGGTCGCGGCCCGGCCGGGCGCGCGCTCGGTCCCGACGAACTGGGCCGCCGTCGCCGCCGCGGCACCGGAACTCGTCATCGTGGCGCCATGCGGTTATCACCTGCCCGGAGCGATCCAGCAGGCCCAGACCGCAGCCCGGGCCCTGCCCGGCATACCGGTCTGGGCGATCGACGCCGACGGCATCATCGTCCGCCCCGGACCCCGCCTGATCGATGGCGTCGAGGCCATCGCCTCGATACTGCACCCGGATGCCGTGCCCGCCGCACCGCCTCATACCGTGCACCCGGTCACAGCCCCCAGCTAGCCTGCCGCTTCGCCCAAAGGGCCCTCGCGCCAGCCGTACCCGGATTCGGGTGGCGGCACCATGGATCCCGGGCTTGCGTACCGCGAGCATCGAGTCATGGCCTTTGAATCCGGGCGGCCAGGTATCGCCATGGCGAGGCATGCGTTCTCAGCAAGCGGTTCGGGGCAGGCTCGCGATGGGTGACTTTCGCGCAGATGCTGAGAGCGTAGAAGCGGAGATGGCGTCATGAGCGGCGTAATTCCGTGACTGACCAGCGGGCTGACCCGGCAGCGCGGTGGGGCCTGCCGCCCTCTCCGGCAAGACCCTGACGATCTTGGTCAGCGCGCTGCCTACCGGGTCCGTGGGTTTGCCGCGTTCCGGCACGGCCATGACCAAACCCATCGCCGCGCGCCATACTCTGCCCATCCAGGAACCAGATCGTCCGGAACCGACGTTAGCGTGCTGCCATGGACAGTGACAGCGGCGCGATCGGGTGCGAACCGCCGACGGCAGGCAATGAGCTCGACACGCTCCTGGGCGCCCTGGAACGTCAGCGCGAGCGCCGTGGCTGACCTGGTAAACGATCTACGTCAGTTGCGCGTCAGTGCGCCCTCGGGGTACCTGACCAACGCGACTCGGCCGTATCGAGGATGAGCGCTCTGGACGAGGCTGGGTCGAGCGACGCACCGACGAGCATCTGAAATGCGATCCTATGCAAGTAGGTCTCTCTCTCGCCTTCCAAATTGAAGTCGTTTCTCAAATGCTCAGTGCAGACCACGTCTTGTAGCGTGGGATCGTTATCTGACCCAAAACGGAATATAACAAATGACTCTGCGAAGACCGTGTGCTGCGCGTCGAGGGGAAAGATCCGCAACGTCAGGTTAGGCCGGTCAGCGTCATGTGCGAGCCGCTGAAGCTGCTCATACATCACCGACTCATCGCCGGCCCGGCGCCTCAAGACCGACTCATCAAGCACGACTGACAACTGCAGCCCCGGCTCGCGATCCAGCAGTTCCTGGCGCCGCATGCGGATCCTGACCAGTCGCTCGACCATGCCCGGCGCGATCGGCTCGATCTGGTTGTAGCTGCTGATTATATGCCTGGCATAAGCTTCTGTCTGTAAAAGACCAGCAACAACGTCAACATGCCATATAGCAATCGAGCTCGCCTCATGCTCGAAGCCAATGAACTGCTGATAGTCCGGGGAAAGGACATCTCCGAACTCTTCCCACCAGCCCTTCTGAGCCGCATCCTCGGCGAGCGCAAGCAGGAGCACGCGGTGGGGCCCGGTGATCTCGTAGTAGTCGAGCAGTCGCTCGACCTCCCGCGGCTGCAAGCCGGTCCTGGCCCGCTCGTATCTGCTGATCTTGGAAGGCGACCATTTCAGCGCGGCGGCGACGGCATCTCCGCTCTTGCCTTTACTTTCCCTGATCCTGCGCAGTTCCGCGGCGAGACGGCGGCGCCGAACCGTGGGGCTTCCTGGCACGATCATCCGGCGTCCCTCCCCTCGACGTCGGGCCGACGGGATCAGTGCGACATCGCGCAGATATGCAAGCTGCATTGAAAATTTTATTACACCTCACACTGAAAATCGAACGCAACTAACCCTGCGCCCGTTGAGGCTTTGACCTCCTGCGGTCCACGTCCGCCGCCGCTCCAACGGGAAGACTGATCATGAAACCAGGTACGGTAGCAGGACACGCCGCCAGTTCGCCAGCCACGCCGCCGGTGACCCGCGAGAGCAGGCCACAGGGAAAGAGCTCCAGGCCGTAGATCTCGCCCAACTCGGAGCGCAGCGTCGCGTCGGTCCAGACGATGTCCACCAGTTGCCGACCCAAGGCCGGTGTCCGCGAGGGGTATCTTGACCGCCAGTTGTACCTAACGCACGGCAATAGCCGGGTCCCCTTGATGACCTCACGATCGGTCTGGCCACGCATTGGATGAATCCGCGGCACCGTCCTTTGGTTCAGCAATGATGATAAGTGTTCGGGGCCGCGGAATAGGCGGCTACCTGCACGTGTGCGCTGGGTGCATGGCCAGCAGCCGCGGAAATTCCCAAGCCTGTCAGGGCCGACCCGGTCACACCGAGCGCTAGGATAGCGGAAATGAGGATAGCTCGCCCGATGCGCATGGTTCCTCCATCGCGACTTCCCAGGTCAGCAAGGTGTTGTGTGGCCCTGCCGGCCTGCACGGCGTATCCACGTCATGTGGAGCTATTTCCAGCTTTTACTCATTCCATACGCCACGGTCAACCATTTTCTCGAGTTTCTTAAAAATGAAAACTGCATAGCAACTATTGTTGCTCTCTTGCAAGAAATATGCACGTCTGCATGCGGGGGAAATTTAGCGTTTCCGTGCGCTGCAAGCCTCTTTGCAACTTGCACCGCCCGGGCCGGGAAGCTCACGATATGATTTTTTACAAGAAAGCTCCTTCAGCGGGTTAACTTACGCCGAAAGCGCCGCTTGTTCCCCAAATTTCCCAGTAGTAAAATACACTCCGTGCCCACCGCGACCCCCGCCGGTGCGCTCATCGGCCGCGACATCGAGCTAGCGATGCTGGCCGGGCTCGTGAAGGAAGTGGCGGCGGGGCGGGGAAGCGCGGTGCTGATCGAGGGCGAGCCGGGAATCGGCAAGTCCGCGCTGGTGCGGGCGGCTCTGATCGGGGCGGCCGATGTCGGCTGTCAGGTGTTCTGGGGCGCCGGTGACGAATTGGGGCAGGCGTTACCGCTGCTGCCGCTGCTGGAGGGATTACGGGTACGCGAGCCCTCCACAAATCCCCGGCGAGAAACGATCGTGCGGCTCTTGCGCGGCGAGGTCGCCGCCGATCGCGGCGCGGATGTGTCAGCGGCGCTTGCGGAGCAGTTGCTGGCCCTCGTCGCCGAGCAGTGCGCCGCGCAGCCAACGATCCTGGTCATTGACGATCTCCAGTGGGCAGATCAGGCCAGCATCGCACTGTGGGGACGGCTGGCAAGGTCGGTCCCGCAGGTGCCGCTGCTGCTGGTCGGGATGATGCGCCCGGTGCCGAAGCGGAATGACCTGCTGGCGCTGCGGCGAGCCGTGGGCGACGCCGCACGGTTGCAGCTCAGCGGGCTCTGCGCGCCTGCCGTGGCCGAGCTGGTGGCCGCCCTGGTCGGCGGCGAGCCGGACGGCAAGCTGCTGCGGCTCGCCGACGGCGCGGCGGGCAACCCGCTCTACGTCACTGAACTGGTCGCTGCGCTGACCCGCAGCTCCGGTGTGATCATTACCGGCGGCAGAGCCGCCGAGCTGACGAACGGTTCCGCCCCAAGCTCGCTGTCTGCGGCCATAGCGGACCGCCTTGGCTTTGTTTCCGGACCGGTGCGTGAGGTGCTCCGGGCGGCGGCCTTGCTCGGCGTGGACTTTGCCGTGCGGGACTTGGCGATCGTCCTTGGCAGCGGCGTGGCGGACCTGGTCCCTGCCGTTGACGAGGCACGCGCCGCCGGTGTGCTGGCCGAATCCGGCAGCGGTCTCGGGTTCCGGCATCCGCTGATCCGTGCGGCACTGTACGAGGAGATGCCGGTGCCGGTTCGCGCCGCCTGGCACCGCGACGCGGGGCGCGCCCTCGCCGAGGCCGGTGCGCCGACGGACCGAGTTGCACGGCAACTGCTGCGGGCAGTCGGCGGGCCAGGCGGCACGTCCGAGCCGATGGATGAGTGGATGCTGAGCTGGCTAGCTCGCACGGCGAAATTGCTGGTCGGTCAGGCGCCCCGGGTGGCGGCAGATCTCCTTCGTCAGGCGGTCGAGAGTTCCCCGGCTGGCTCGGCCCAGCATGACTGTCTTGTCGGCCGGTTCGCGGACGCGCTCTACCGTGTCGGCGATGCGGCCGAGGCCGAGCAGGTAGCCAACCAAGCGCTGGCGCGCGCGGTCGAGCCCGACCTCCTCGTTGACCTGCACTGGACGCTGGCGCAGTGCCGGATGCGTGTCGGCCGGTTCGCGGAGTCCCTGGCCACGCTGGACCGGGCACTGGCTTCCCCGGGTATCTCGGCCCAGCACCGCGCACGGCTGCTCGTGCTCGCGGCGCGAACGCACTGCAACCTCGGCGAGATCGAGAAGGCCGGTCAGGTCGCCGCGACTGCGCTCGCGGTGGCGTCGGAGGCGGCCGACAACTGGGCGATGGCCTGGGCGTTGCACGTGCTGACCATCGTGACCGGGGGGCAGGGGCGGATGACTGACGCGCTGCCGCTGTTCGACCGGGCGCTGACCGTGGCCCAGTCCGATCCTGCGCTGACCGACCTGCGGCTGCTGCTGCAGATAAACAAGGCTGTCACACTGGGCAACCTCGACCGGTATGACGAGGCCCTCGCCGCGGCCCGGCAGGCGCGGCAGCTCGCCGGCCAGGCCGGCACGGTGATCCGGCTGGTTCAGGCGCATAGCGTTCTGGGCAAGTTGCTCTTCGACACGGGGCGATGGGCCGATGCGATGGCTGAGGTGCAGGCCCTGCACGCGGACCTGAAGGACTCCATCGCGGCCTGCTGCGATCTCGGCATTGCCGCCGTGATCTACTTCCATCGGGGCGAGGTCGCCGCGGGCCGCCGCCACCTCGCTGCTGCTGTGCCGCATGCCGAGCGGATCGGAAACAAGGTCATCGGCTCGCTGGCACTGGCCCGCAGCCTGGACCGTGAGCAGGCCGGCGCGCTGCCGGAGGCGCTTGCCGCGCTCACAGCCGGGTTCGCCGGCAATACCGAAGAACTCGACGAGTTCGAGGACCTGCTCGCCGACGCCGTCCGTCTCGCCACGAAGACCTGTGACCTAGCCACCGCGCACGCCCTCACCAACGACGCCGCTGCCCTCGCCGCTGACTCCGAGATTCCCCACCGGCAGGCGAACGCGCTTTACTGCCGCGGCCTGCAGGAGCATGATGCCGCCCGGCTGCTCACCGCCGCCGAGCGCTACAGCGAGGCCAGCCGACCGCTGCTTACCGCAAAGGCGCTGGAGGCGGCCGCTGGAGAGTTCGTCAGCGCCGATGACCGCGGCCAGGCACGGGCCGCCTTCACCCGCGCTGTGGAGATCTATACCTCGCTTGGCGCCGCCATAGATGCCGCCCGGTTACAGGCCAGGTTCCGCGCATATGGCATCCGCCGCGGCCCGCACGCGAAACACCGGCAGGCGCGGAGCGGCTGGGACAGCCTCACCCCGGCCGAGACCAAGATCGCTGAATTCGTGGAAGGAGGATTGTCCAACCCAGAGATCGCCGCCAAGCTGTTGCTGTCCCGGCGGACCGTCGCGACTCACGTCTCACACATCCTGAAGAAACTCGACGTCCATTCGCGTACAGACATCGCCCGCGAGGCAGCCAGGCGCACCATCTCATCACGGTGATCGCGGCGCGGGATGGATTGTCGCACAGGGCGTGTCCGGTGGACTAACCGGAAGGCCGACGGTTCACCGGACACGCCCTGGCGGGCTACGGTCGCCGCCCTCGTCAGGATCGGCATGGAACGCGAGCGTGAAGTACACGACCTTGCCCCTGCAGGTCCGGTAATGACCCCAGCCAGCCGACAGGCTGGCGATCAGCATCAAGCCCCGTCCGGTCTCCGCGTCGGATGGCGCATCCACTGGTATCGGCGCGGAGCATGACGTGTCATGAACATCAACGCGTAAATGGCCGCAGGTGCAGGTGATGACAAGCAAGACAGTCTCGCCCACCTCGTGCCTTATGGCATTGGTTACCAGTTCGCTGGTGAGCAGAACCGCGACCTGCGGGTCGACGGGGACATCCCAGGCGAGGATTGTCGCCCGCACATGGCTGCGGGCTGCGGCCGCTGCGGCCGGTCCTGCGGTCAGCGAGATGCGCCGCTCGCGTTGCACGGGCGGGCGGATCGGTGTCGTCGTGTCCATCCGGTTTCCTTGCCAGGCCGGGCTGAACCAGTCCGGGAAGGCGCGAGTCACTTACGTGGCCAGGCGTGGGGCGATCCCGACCAGGCTGTTGACACTGGTAGTGCCGGTTGCACAACAAATGCTGTTGCAAGTTGCAGAGCAAGACATCGGTCAGGTGACGGACTTTTACCGGCACCGCGACCGATGAGACCACCGGCACGACGCTGACCTGGTAGAAAGCGCCTGGCCCTGGCGGACGATCTGATCGGCGGCGGGCGCCCGCCGGGGCGCTCGCAACGCCGATGCGGTTGCTCCCATGGTTGGCGCCGAGCTCGTGTTGTGACGGCAGGCGGAGCAGGCTGCCGTCGTCGAGGGCGTAGCGGCGGCGGTGCACGAGACGATCCCGGTCGGCACGCAGCCCTCACCCCGGCCGCCACCAGGCCGGCCGCAGGTTCCCGCCGCAGGCTCGTTGGTCCTGGACACGCATTCAAAAATCAGTCACCTGACGGATGTCTCGGTCTGCAACTTGCAGCAGCATTTGTCACGCAATTGCCAGATCCAGCGTCACCAGTTTGATCGGATCTCGCGGGCCGGAGACCACCGGGCCAAGATCAGTCAACTGGGTGGCGACAACGGAGAAAGGCGGGACCGTTGGACATTGTCCGGCTGCGGGAAAACTTCGCCCGTGTCGCGGCGCACGGTGACGAGTTACCGCTGTTCTTCTACTCCGACCTGTTCATCAAGCACCCTGAGGTGCGAGAGCTGTTCCCCGTCTCGATGGCGGCGCAGCGCGGACACCTCGTCGATGCGCTGGTGAAGATCGTCTCCCACGTCGACAAAGCTGATGATCTGACCGCGTTCCTTCAGGGACTGGGCCGTGATCATCGCAAGTTCGGCGCTGTCGCCGAGCACTACGACGCCGTGGGCGCCAGCCTGCTGGCGACCTTGGAGCATTTTTCCGGGCCCGCCTGGACGCCAGAGCTAGCCGCCGACTGGACGGCGGCCTACGAGCTCATCGGCTCGATCATGACCGAGGCGGCCGCCGCGGACGAGCAAGTGCGGCCGGCTTGGTGGCGGGGCACGGTCGTAGCCCATGAGCAGAGGGCGTTCGATATCTCCGTGCTGCACGTCCGGCCTGAGCCGCGGATGGACTACCTTCCGGGGCAGTCCGTGGCGATCGAGTCCCCGAGCCGCCCGAGGCTGTGGCGCTACTACTCGATGGCGAACGCGCCGCGTCCTGACGGTCTCCTCGAGTTCCATATCCGGCTGATCGACGGCGGCGCCGTGAGCATGGCGCTCACCAGCAGCAAAATCGCTCACACCGAACTCAGGCTGGGACCTCCTGTCGGTGCCCTGACGCTGAGTCAGCCGCTGTCCGGCCGCGACCTGTTGCTCGTGGCGGGAAGCACTGGGCTGGCCCCGCTAAAAGCCATTCTCGGGCAGGTCGCGACTCTGCAGCAGCCGCCAAAGGTGCACCTGTTCTTCGGCGCGCGGAATCCTGACGGGCTGTATGACCTGGGCAGCCTGGAGAAGATGGCCGCCGAGCACTCGTGGCTGACCGTCACGCCAGCCGTGTCAGCCGACTGTAAGTTCGCCGGCGAGGCCGGCAGCCTTCCGGATGTGGTAGCCCGGCACGGCGACTGGTCAGGGCACGAAGCCTACCTGGCCGGCCCGACTGAGATGGTCCAGGAAACTGTCACCCGGCTGGCTTCAGCGGGCATGGCACAGGAGCAAATACATATCGAGGATTTCGGGTGGAGCGAGCCTTGACAACAACGTGGTTCGACGAGAAGGACCGGTTGACTCTCGAAGAGTTGCAGACCATGACGTTTCCCCTGTCGCGGCTGGGGCGGCGCGGTTACGAGGAGGAGCCGGTCAAGGAGTTCCTGCGCATGGTGCACGCCGAGTTCGTGCGTCTGGTCAACGAGCGGGCGTCCTTGTGGCAGGAAGTTCAGCGACTGCGCCAGCGGATTAACGCCGGAGGAGGCGACGGCGATCCGCAGGAGGTGCTGTTCGGAAAGGCAGATGCGCACATACATGCGGTGCGGATACTGTCAACCGCGCAGCAGACCGCGGACCGGTACGTGGCCGATGCGCAGGCTTACAGCAGCCGGGTAACCGAGGAGGCCAGGCTGCGCCGCGATCACATCATGCGAGAGGCCCAGCAGCACTCGGACATGATCCTGGAAGATGCTCACGCCAGGGCCCGTGACGCGGCGGTTTCCGCGCTGAACGCCCCGGTTCCGCCGCAGACCGACCGCGAGCGGCAGGCCTCCCAGGCCGAGCTTGCGTATCTGCGGACCTACGGCGACATCTACCGGGCACACCTGCGGGCCTACACCGAGGGTGTCCTGCGCGGTATCGAGGAGTGGGAGCGCAAGGAAGCAGCCGCATTCCAGGAAGCAACGCAGTGGCACGCCGATCATGGGAGCATCGGCCCTTGATCCGACGCATAAGCTCAGCTTTGCGCCGCCGGGCCTGGCTGAGGACCGTGGGAACGGGCCGACTTCGGCCGTGCGAACGCCGGATGGCGGTAGAAGTTCGGCGTCTGGTCGAAATCCTTGTAGTACCGGTGAAAGACCGGGGTCGCAGACGATGCGGCGGGCGGCACGATCCAGGTCCAGTCCGCGGGGCAAGCCCGGCCGTGCCGTTTTTCCCGTTCAAGGTGCTGGAGAAAGCGAACCGACTCGGTGTGATGATCGGTGATCGTTACCCCGGCGGTGCTGAACGAATGCAGGACCGCGAGGTTGAGCTCGGTCAGCGCCTTGTCCTTCCACAAGGTACGGTCGCTGGCCGTGGACACGCCCATGTGCCGGGCGATCACTGGCAACTGGTCGTAGCGGCCAGTGTCGCCGAGGTCCCGCGACCCGATCTCCGTGCACATATACCAGCCGTTGAATGGCGCGGCGGGGTAACGGATGCCGCCCATGTCCAGGTACATGTCGCTGATCACCGGCACGGCGTGCCACCGCAGCCCGAGGCCGACGAACCAGCCAAACTCCGGGTGTTCAATGATGACCTCGAGTACCGCGTCCGCGGGCACTTCGTGCAGCGTGACAGGCCCGCCGGCCTCCTGCACGAGCAGCGGGAGTATGTCGAACCGGCCGGTCGGCCGGCCGCCTGGCCAGCCGAGATCGCTGGCCAGGCGTGTGACGGCCACGTTCAACGGATCCCCGATCACCGCGCCGCCGTCGGTCTCGTAGCCCGCATACCGGACCAGTTGCGGGTTGAGGATCCGCGGACCTGGTCGGCCCGGGGCATCCGGCGCGAACACAGTGATCATCGGCCGGATCCGGCCGCCGTTCGTCGTCTCGCGCAGGTGGACGATCGACTCGGCCGCGATGTCCGATGCCGCGGTGAGCTCGCGGCGGTCGCGTACCCTCAGGCTCCCCCAGTACAGTCGTCCGATACACCGGCGGCTGTTCCGCCAGGCGACGCGCGCGCCGAATTCCAGCTCAGCAGCGGTGTGCCGGTAGGTGCCCGTCGTCTCGATCTCGTGGCGGACGTGCCGCAGCCGCCGGTCGGGTGGCCCGGCGCGATTTTCGGCGTGGAACAGCGTGACGAACCGCTCTGCGCTCACAAACAGGCTGTCAAGGGCGGACGAGTCATCGCCAGCCAAGGACCGCCCGCCAGGAAGCACGGGCGGGTTGGCGGCGAGGCTGGACTCGACTTCGTGCGACAACTCGGGCGGCGCCACCGGGCAGGCCGACAAAGACGGGAACACCGAGGACTGCTCGCCGCGCTCCAGGCCGTGGTTGCGGCCGTGGGCCCGGCCGGGACCAAGAATGCGCCAGCGAGAATCCGGAGGGATTCGACCCTTGTTCAGAACCACGGAGACCTCCCTGGCAGCCCCGGCCATTTGCTGCGTCTTTCGATAGCGGGGCAACCAGCGACTCCCGCTGCCAAGGACTGCAGCACAATCGTCTGCTACCAGCCTGGACGCGCATCTTGCGCTCGACTTGACGCCTACGTTGCACCCCAGGTCATGGCGCGCGCCGGGTGCCAGCGGCGGCACGCCGGACTAGGAGGTGCGGGGTGCCAGCCGCGGCACGCCGGACTAGGAGGTGCGGAGGCTGAAGGCGGGGTCAATGGTCTCTATGCGTATGCGCGCTGTCTCTGCCTCTGGCACGCCGAGCCGTTCGAAGATGTCCAGCGCCTGCCTGAGTACAATCCGCGCCACATAGGGCTGCCGCTCTGTGTAGAGCGTCGATTCCGCCATTCCTTCGAGGATCTTACCTTCCTCGAATGGGTCGCCGATCTCTCGGGCCAGCCGAAGAGCCGTGTGGTAGTTATCGAGCGCTTCGCCGTACCGGCCCGATCCGCAATATATGTCGGCAATCCTGCGAAGTGCGATCAACTGCTGGGAAAGGTTCCCGATCTCGTCGGCGATCTGCCGCGCCTTCTGGTGATGAACAAGCGCCTCGTCGTAGCACGCCGCGCTCTGATAGATGTCACCAATGTCATTGAGCACGTCAGCTTCATCCGGGAGGTCGCCGATGTCACGATATATCGCGAGTGCCCGCCGACAGGCGGCAAGTCCTTCCTCGTAGCTGCCCTTGTAATGGTGGACACTGCCAATGTTGTGGTACAGGATCGCCTCGTTCTGCGTTCCGCCTATTTCACGGAATATCTGCAGGGATTTCTGGTAGGCGTCGAGCGCCTCCCTATGGTAGCCGCTGTACAGGTGTATTCTTCCCAGATTGTTGAGCGCCTTCGCTTCTCCGCGCCGGTCGCCGACGTCACGGTAGACCGAAAGCGCCTCCCGCAGGTGAGCATTTGCCTCGGGGTAGCGCCCCAGATGCCAGCAGGCGATCCCGGAATGGCTCAAGGTGTCGGCCACGCCGCGCGGGTCTGCGGCGGCGAGGTACAGAACGCACGCTTCATTGAAATAGGCGAGTGCTTCACGGGAACGGGCTGTGCGCTGGTGGGCCAGGCCTATCTGGTCGAGGGACTCAGCCTCGCCTGCCCGGTCGGCCAGCGACCGGTAGATCGCCGCGGCTTCCTCGGCCAGGGGAAGCGCCGCCTCGTGCCGGCCGGTTTGCTGGCGCACCGCGCTGAGCGCCAGCAATGCCCGCGCGATCCTGGCCGGATCAGCGAGATCACGGCAGGCCTGCAGGGCAAGGGTGTGGGCTGCGATCGCCTCATCCCAGTACGCCTTGATTTCCAGGAAGTCGGTCAGCACATGGATGAGGTCGGCGCACTTCTGCTTCCATTCGCGCCTGCCCGCGTAGCGCGCGGCCTGGAGGATGTTGCGCCATTCCGATTCCAGCCAGCCAGCCGCGTCCTCCTGTGTGCCCACGGCCGGGGTGGCGGCTGGCAGCGAGGTGCGCTGCACGAGCGTCCGGCGCCGAAACGGGTGAAGGACCCGGTCGGCCAGATCGGCTGTATGCAGATAGTAGTCAAGGAGCCTGCCGACGGCCTGCCTCTGCTCAGCCTCGGGGTCGTCACGCGCGGCGCGCACAGCCGCATAGCCGCGGACCAGGTCGTGGAAACGGAACTGACCGTCCCGGGCCGGTTCCAGCAGGTGACAATCGAGCAGGGTGATGAGGGCCTTCTCCGCCTCGGCGAGGCTGCAGCCGCCCAGGGCGGCCGCGGCCGGCAGGCTGAGAGAAGCGCAAGGACTGACGCCCAGCCGCCGGAAGAACCGCAGATAGCTGGGCTCAAGCGCACGGTAGGAGAGATCGAAGGCGGCTATCACCTCCGGGCTCGCCGCGCCGGTGTCGCCCAGCCGCGGGGTGGACTGCGACAGTTCCTCGATCAGGCCGCCGAGGGTCAGCGGGCCGTCCTGCGCGATCCGGCTGGCGGTGACCTGGATCGCGAGCGGCAGCCGACCGCATAGTCCCACCGCCGTGGCGACTTGATCCGCGTCCCCGGCCCTGCCCTCTCCCGCGATCCGCCGGAACAGCGTGGTGGCCTCGTCCATGGACAGCACGTCGAGCGTAAGAGTGCGGGCGCCCCGGGAGTCGGGAAGCCTGCGCCGGGTGGTGATCAGGATCAGGCACCGGCTTGTCACCGGCAGAAGCGGGCGGATCTGGTCATGCCCGGCAGCGTCGTCGAGGATCACCACGGCGCGGCGGCGGCTCAGGTGTGCCCGCCACATCGCGACGCGCTCGCTAATGGTGTCCGGTATCTGCGCGGCCGGCACGGACAGCATCTGGAGCAGGCGGTGCAGCGCCTCGGCTGGGTCGAGTGAAGGGCCCCCGGGGTCATGGGAATGAAGGTTGAGGTAGAGCGTCCCATCCGGGTACTGCCAAGAGACCAGGTGGGCCACGCGGAGCGCCAGCGCCGTCTTTCCCACGCCCGGCATGCCCTCGATCATGACGATCCCGGGGATGTTGCCGCGCTGACCGGTGAGCAGCCCGAGTTCCTCGTGGCGTCCCACGAATTCGGCCGTCTCGGGCGGAAGGGTGTCTGGCGGTGTGGCCCAGCCGGGGCGCCGGCCGGAGGGCGTGACGGCCAGGCCGGGGTCACGGCACAGAATGCGCTGATGCAGCTCGGACAGCATCGGCCCCGGCTCTGTGCCCTGCTCATCAACCAGGCGGCGGCGGGTTTCCCGGTAGAGGCTGAGTGCGTCGGCCGGTCTGCCGCTCCAGTAAAGGGCGGTCATCTGGTGGGCGACAAGCGTTTCATCCAATGGGTACTGAGTCAGCAGATGGCGAAGCTCGCCTACCAGGTCAGCGTGGCGACCAAGCTCCAGCTCACACCCGACACGCTCCACAATGGCCGCCCGGCGCTCCTCTTCGAGACTGTCCCGCATCCGCTCTACCCAGTGGCCGCGGATCCCGGCCAGCGCCTGGCCGCGCCAGAGCCCGTCCGCCTCGCGCAGCAGCACGGCTGCGTGATCGTAGTCGCCGCTTGCGGCCAGGGCATCCGCTTGTCGGCGCAGCCGGCGGAACTGATGCACGTCGACCACCTCGGGATCGACCTCGAGCGTGTAGCCCCCCGCGCGCCCCACCAGTCGCACGCTGTCACTAACGGCCCGCCGGAGTGACGCCCGGAGCCTGGCGATGTAGACCGAGAGGCTCTCCCTGGCCTTTGGCGGAGGCCGCGTATCCCACAGCCTGTCAATGAGAGTCTCAACCGGCACTATCGTGCGTGGCGTCAGCAGAAGCATGGCCAGGATGCACTGTGCCCTGGCTGGTCCAAGATCTTGTCGCTGTCCAGCCGACCAGAGCTCAATCGGCCCGAGCGCCCGGAATTCCATGATCTCCTTGCATCTTCTACCGCTCGTGGACGGGGACGCAGCGACACCTAAACGAGATGTGCCGGAGCATTCCGTCGCGTTGGTACCCGCTTGTGTGTAGTTCCCACCCATATCCTGAGACAATTAGCGGAACATGTAAATGATTAGGCCCCTGCGTCAACATGCGATGCAATTTTCACCGCAAGTGAAATCGCCTGGCCGCCGCTACCGGCGGCGAGGCCCGAAGCGCCGTGGGCCGCTCCCTTCGCCCAGCCGAAGCTGAGGCCGCCGGAACCACGAGTGGTTTCCGGCGCCTGCGATGGTTCCGGGCCGACGGCGTGTAGGCCGCCGGTATATCCGGCAAGATCTGATGGGGCCCGATGCAGTTCATCACGCTCGCATCCGCCCGGTGCGGCATGGCTACCACCAGCCCACCGGGCTAGCTCGCCGCCGACGGCGCAATCGCAATCACCACCATTAGCGCAGCGCTTGGTCTTTTACCGAAACGGACGGCAGCGGTCAGCTCAGTACGGCACGAACAGTTACGGCCATGTGCGCGTCGTGACGATACCAAACGTGGTTGACAATATGTCGGCGGATCGATCCGAATGCCACGTGCCGAGATGGAGAATGGTGTAGTTTCTCTTTAAGAGATTCTGCAGACTCTACTATCTAAGTCACCAATGAAGGGGATCATCCCATGAAGACTCATCGGTGGATTCTGCACGGTGCCATACAGGCGCGATCCGTCCCGGTCGACGGCTCAACGGGAGCGCCGCGAACCGATCCGCTGGTCGGGGCGGCGCGCGGAATTCTCATTCTGGCTCTCGTGCTCGGCAGCCTCGGCGCCGACGCACTGGCGTCGTCGGGCTACGGCAACGGCGACCATGCGAGTGCCCATCAGTCAGCGGGTAACGTTCATCCCGCGGCGCGCGCTTACTCGATAAGCTTCAGCAACATCGAAAATAGACCCTGGATGTATTGACCCAGTATCAGGCTCAGGATCTATGAGCCGTGGATCTCCTTATGCGGGTATGGTCGCGTTTCGGGCTGCACTCATTCCTGCTGAATGAGCTGCCGGCTTTTCCGGATGCTGGTTCGCGGACCTGGAAACAAGTTCTGCTTCATGCGTCTCGTCGACACCGGCATGGTAGTCGAGCGGACCGCAGCAATGCGGCTAGCGCCAGGCCGATCGTCTCGGCGTTGCCTGGCTCGAAAACACGCGCGTGAGCGGCACCAACCGCATGAGGGTTGGGCGTAGGTGGTATGCGAAACGGCGGGTCGGCAGGTGCCGCTGGCAGCTCGATCTTGTGACCGACCCGATCATTCCGGCTCTGCCGGCAGGTGCGGGTATCGTCGTCGCGGAGCTTAGCCGGGCCGCCGTTCGTCTATCACGCAGCCGGGTTCAGTGACTCGGCTTGGGGATCTCCTTGATCTCGCGGCGCTGGCGCTGGGTGGAACCTTCGGCGGATTGCCCTTTGGTCCCGGGGAAGAGCTAGCCGAACCCGTTGGCGTTTGAAGTTGCGGATCACTGCCGTGGCGCCCATAGTCGTGCGGCTGCGGGCGGCGGGGTGGTGGTGGGAAGGAGGGGCAACGGCGCTCACCGCCCTGCCGCAGACCCTGCGAGAACTGGTGGAAGCCCTCGACGTCGGCGCCTGCGATGCGATAGCGGAGCGGGCACGGCGGGAGATCGCCGCGTGCGACGCCAAACTGCGCCGTGCGGCCGATGGGTAGCCATCGAAATCCTGCCACTCTTATGCCGCTTCCGCTGCGGCCGTGGCGCTGGTACCGCCGCGAGACCGCGAGCCTGGCCAGGTCGATGCGCTTGAGGATCCGGTGCGCGCCGGAGCTGCTGATCACGAGGTCGAGGTAGCGCCACAGGGAGATCGGAATCTTCGCTGAGCCGGACTGGTAACTGTGACATGATCTGAGACCGCAGATGCCGAGCGGTGTCTGTGGTTCAGAAGTGAGTACAGTGGGTAGTTAATCTTCTACTCTGCGTAGTCAGAAGTTCCAGGCCATAACTCAGACGACATTCAGCGAGGTAAGGACATGAGAAGACCCACGAGCGGGGGCCAGCCGGAAAAGCCGGGTTCAGGCCCTCACTGGATTAAGAGCTCCCTGAGCCGCTTCAACAGCAACTGCGTCGAGGTGGCAAGCCTGCCTCGTGGCGAGATCGGTGTTCGCGACAGCAAGGATCCGAGAGGTCCGGTTCTCCGATTTACATCGGACGAATGGCGTGCATTTCTCGGAGGAGCGCGAAAGGGAGAATTCGACGGATTCGGCAAAATATGACCGCTATGGGCGGCGCGTCGTAGCGGCCTGCTCAGGCTAATCGCCGAGCAGAACCCAGGCGAAGGCCCCTCCCCGAGCGCTGAGGGGCCTTCGCCCAGGCGGGCAGTAGACCGCCGGTCTGGGTCGGACACAGCCGGACTCGGCGGGCAACCGTGGGGCACAATGCGACAAGATTGAGCCCGCACGCAAACCCGGGAAGCCCCAGGCCACGAGTGCCGTTGTCGCAGGTGGTGGCAGATCCAGGATTGGGATCTGGGTAGGCTGAGCCGACGGCTTTACAAGCCACCCGCCTTTTTTAATGTCCCCTTGGCTCTCCTGCCAAGTAGACGAGTGGTGAATTTGATTCGGATCGCGATATAAATTTAACTTCTGCGGCGTCCCCGAGAGGTGAACACTATCGGGATCGTCATGGATGTCCTGGTTGCCGAGTCCGCTGGGGCAGTGCCACGCGAAGTGGACGCGACGCGATCCCGCAATTGTGTGAACGGATCCCGGCCGGCAGAACTCCGGCGTCCTCGGACCGCGCATGGCGAAGAGCGAAGAGTCCCTATCCGAGGATCGCACCGACGCGGCATCCTCTCTTTTGCGACTCTGTGGCCGCCACGAGAGGCTCGAAAAACGTCCTTCGGCGGCTCGCGCGGCCGCGCGAATCGGATCCACCGGCACTTGCCTAGACGATGCTGCGCTCCGGGCGGAGCGACGACGCGGCGAACCGGTCTGCGCTCAGCGCTGCGACGTCGAGGAATGGCTGCCGTCCCAGGTACAGGTCAGCCAAAACCTCGCCGACCGCAGGCCCCATCAGGAACCCGTGCCCGGAGAAGCCGGTGGCGTAAAGGAACCGGCTGACTGTGGTGGCCTCGCCGATAAGCGCGTTGTGGTCCGGTGTCACCTCATACAGCCCGGCCCATCCGGTCTTGATGCCCGCGCTCATCAGCGCGGGTGTCCTGCGCTGCATCGCCTCGCCCAGGGCAGGCAGCCACGCGTCGGACCGGTTCAGCTTGAACCCGGGCGTCTCGCCCGGATCGGACATTCCAAGCAGCAGGCCCGGGCCCTCGCGGTGGAAGTAAAAGCTGGTGCCGAAGTCGATGGTAAAGGGCGTGCGCGGGTCAAGGCCAGGGACGAGTTCGGTTACCAGGATCTGCCTCCGCAGCGGGGTCACCGGGAGCGGAACGCCGACCCACTCGCCCACCTGGCGCGACCACGGCCCGGCCGCGCAGATGACGGTACCGGTCTTGACGCTCCCGCCCTCGGTGATGACGGCGGTGATCCGGCTGCCAGCGGTCGCTATGCCGGTGACCTGGCAGTGCGGGACAAGACGCGTCCCGAGGCGGCGCGCGGCGGTCGCATACCCAAGCACCACAGACTCCGGCGTGCAGTGCCCGTCGGTGGGGGAGAATGCCGCGGCGAGTAGACCGTCAGTGGTAATCAGCGGCGAGAGTTTCGCTGCCTCGGCCGACGAGATCATCCGGCTCGGCACCCCCAGTTCGTTCTGGATTTCTACCGCGCGCTCGAACAAGCTCACCTGCCCGGCGGAGTCGAGTAAGAAAAGGTAACCCACTTGGTGAAGGTCGATTTCGTGGCCGAACTGCTCCGCGAAGGTCTCGAAAGTCCGCAGGCTCCGTAGCCCCAGCTGGATATTGACCGGGTCGGAGAACTGAGCCCGGACCCCGCCGGCCGCCTTGGAAGTGGACCCCGACCCGAGGACGTCCCTCTCCACAAGCACCACGCCGACTACACCGGCGGCGGCAAGGTGATAGGCCGTGCTGAGGCCCATGATCCCGCCGCCGATGATCACCACAGACGCCCGCGGCGGTAGCTCGCGGCCAGTGCTCGCCATCGGCTTCCTCGCTCTCCGCAGCCGGGCGGAATAGCCCCGGCCTTCTCATCATGCCCGCGCCGGCACCCGGTGCTGACCGGCTGCGGGGGGTGGCGGCCGAAACGGCGCGCGGGCGGCGGGCGAGACGGCGATGGCCGGGGGCCGGGCGAGACGGCGATTGCCGGGGGGCGGGCGAGACGGCGGAGGGTAGCGGGGGCGAGACGGCGGCGCGGGCACGCTGGGGGCCGAAACCACGGCGGGGGCAGGGTTGGCGCGCCGCGAACCGCCGGCGGATTGGCATGCGAAGTTGTATCACTTACGGTATGCGGAAGAGGAGGGTCGCTATGGCGGATGGGCTCTTCAACCTAAGCGGCAAGGTCGCGGTCGTCACGGGCTCCGGCCGCGGCCTCGGGCGCGCCATCGCCAGCGGTCTCGGCGAGGCGGGCGCGGCCGTCGTCACATGCTCACGGACCCTGGCCGAAGCGGAACGGGCCGCGGCGGAGATCCGTTCCACGGGCGGCCGAGCCATCGCCGTGCACGCCGACACCTCTGACCGCGCCAGTGCCGAACAACTCGTCGCGACGGCCGTCAGCGAATTCGGGCAACTGGACGTGCTGGTCAACAACGCCGGCATCGACCGGATCGAGCCAGCCGAGGACGTCAGCGACGAGCACCTGCTCAGCGTGCTGCAGACGAACCTGGTCGGCTACTTCCACTGCGCCCAGGCGGCGGGCCGCCACATGCTCGGCCGTGGCGGCGGGTCGATAATCAACATCTCATCGATCGCCGGCCAGGTCGGCATCGCGGGGCTGACCTCGTATTCTGTCTCCAAGGGCGGCGTGGACCAGATGACCCGAGTGATGGCGGTCGAATGGGCCACCCGTGGGGTGCGGGTCAACGCCATCGCGCCCGGGTACTTCGAGAACATCATGGTCGGCGCCGACCAAGAGCACGGCCGCCCGGACAAGCAGCAACAGGTCGTCACGTTCACCCCCATGGCCAGGCGCGGGTGCCCAGACGAACTCGTCGGGCCAGTCGTTTTCCTCGCCTCCGACGCGTCCAGCTACGTCACCGGCACCGTGCTGTACGTCGATGGCGGCTACACGGCGGCCTGACCATGGGCCTCGACGCGCTCTCGCACATGTCCAGGTGGGGCTACAAGAAGGTGATGCTGTGCCATGACCCGGACACCGGACTCCGGGCGGTCATCGCCATTCATTCCACGGCGCTCGGACCGGCCACGGGCGGCACGCGCATGTGGCCGTACGAGTCCGGCGACCAGGCGGTGCTTGATGCCCTGCGGCTGGCCCGCGGCATGACATACAAGTACGCCGCTGCCGGAGTCGATCTCGGCGGTGGGAAGGGTGTGATCATCGGCGACCCGAAAACGGACAAGACCGAGGCGCTGCTACGCGCCTACGGCAGGTTAGTCGACTCGCTGCGCGGCGAGTACATCACCGGCGAGGACGTCGGCACCACGCTCGAAGACATGGAGACCATCTACGCGGAGACCGACCACGTCGTCACCCTTCCCGAGCACTGCGGGGG
>WNGF01001888.1_pt1 | contig 40619 bp, 42 predicted proteins | sample 5400641 | NCBI WGS metagenome assembly WNGF01 (sample SAMN13153371, study PRJNA577476) | soil metagenome | isolation source: 80 cm soil or saprolite under grassland replicate 2 | place: USA:California | collected 2016-06-15 | reverse complement strand
TCGCGTCCTGCCCCGCGCGACTTGGCGACCTGAACCTGTCGATTGACATGCGTGAGGTCAGCACCGTCGCCCGCGCCTAGATCGTGCCCGGCCTCGCGCAGCTTCTTGATCCGGTCGGCGCGGTGGTGTCCGCCAGCGCCTAGGACGGGCGGCCCTGGCTTCGCCTTGGAGAGGGCTTCGAGCGCCGGGCCTACAGGGAAGCCGTAGCGCTTCGGCGTGCCCAGAGCTTTGGCGATGGCACCGGGGAGGGAGACCTCGGCCAGCCCGGCATTGATCAGCTCCTGGACGATCGCATCGTCCGATACACCTCTCGCGCGCAGGGACTTGACCATGACCTCCGCCACGCGGAGGGTCTCGGCCTTGCGGCGCTGGTAGCTGGTGGGTTCTGTTGCCATATCTGGTTACAGGATACCTTCACGCGCACTCCCGACATCGCTCTCGGAGTCACTCGGTAGGGTCGTGGTATGGACGCCCGCGAACTAGCCGCGAAGGCTTGGGGACTGGATCCCTGGCAACCGACCCCGGAACACGACGAGACCCTGGCGTTCGCCCAGAGGCTGGATCGGCTGGAGAACGTAGTGCGCGGGGTCGTAGCGGTCGCGCCGCTGCATATCTACGAGGTGAGCGCGCGCCTGCGCACGGTTGCGGACGACCTAGATGAGATGGCCGAGAGCCTCGGGGTGCCCCGGCAGTAAGCTCGGTGCTTCCGTCGCTTCGTGTGGACGCGAATGCGGGAGCGCCTCCTTCGCCCGCCGCACGCCGACTACCTCCCGGCCGCAGCGGGCTACCCGCTGGCCCGTTTTAGCTCGCCGGACGGCGCGAGAACCGCTTCTGCCACGCTCGGTCAGTTGGATCTTTCAAGACCCGGCCCAGCTCCGAGAACCGCTCCCTAAAGGCGTCGAAGTCGCGCCCGAGGTAGACGAACCCGGCCCACACGACGGGGCTGTTCTGCATTGGCTGGCCGGGCTTGTAGAAGGCGGGGCGCGTGCTGACACAGACCGGGTAGTCCCAGAACGGCTGGAACCACACGGTGTCGAACGAGTAAGCGTTGAGCACCATGATCGCCGCCTCCACGTCGCCGCGCTCGTAATGGCTGAGTAGCTTCTTGCCGAACTCCTGGCCGCGACTGAAGGGCGGATTCATGAATACCCGCCCGCGCCACCGCTTGGTCAGCCCATCATCCGCCGCCGTGAAGTAGCGGCTGGCCCGCACGACCTCTTGGGCGGGGGCGTTCGACGCTGGATCGAGGTCGATGCCGCCGAGCACCTCGCGCGCAGCCTCCACGAACGCGGGGCGCGTGTACCACTCGTCATCGCCACCGCTTGGGGAGCGCCATCCTCTGCCCGGTGGCGCGTAGTACTCCTCCCACAGCGGCAGCGCCCCGAAGTCGAGCGCAGGATCGAGACCCGGTTCCAGCTCCACTCGCGCCGGAACGACGCCGTCCGTGGCTGCTGCGTCCCACGCCGCCAGGTAGGCCGCGACCGTATTGCGACTAACCCTTGCGGCCCGTGCGAACTCGGCCCCGCTGGTCTTCAACCTCTGCTCCGCCGGAGCAGAGGTTCGGCGGCCCTGCCCCGCGCCCGGACGTACGCACCGCGCAACCAGCAAGCCCATCCGCCAGCCCTTCATCCGCGTGTGGACGCCGAACTCCTGGGCGTCGCGCTCGACGGTCGGGTTCATACCCCCGATCATCGGCAGCGCGGATGCGCGGCTTGAAGCCGTCGCGGTGCAGGTCTTGTTGGCTCTCGACCTTCCGCGCGGCCCGCTTTCGGCGGGTCGTGCCCGTTGTCTACGAGGGTATAGTCACCTTAGACAACGGCGGTCACGACAGGCAGCGCCGCTACGTAATCGAGAGCCAAAGGAGCGCGGCGCATGCCGAAGACCGAACCACCTATCCCTGACCACCCACGCTCGCAGCACGGCCGGTGGTCGTACTCGCGCGGGATCTGCCGGTGCGACGTATGCCGCGCTGGATGGCGGGACTACCGCCGCGACCGAGAGCGCGTCCGCCGCGCACGGCGCCGATCGGAGGGCTTGCCAAGTGTCGGCCCTCCTCGCTGATACCAACCCCGAGCTGGACGTAGGCGCCGCCGCGATCCACTACCCGCTGACGGACGCGGGCAACGCCGAGCTGTTCGCGGCCATGTTCAAGGGCCTCGTGCTGTTCGACCATATGCGCCGCCGGTGGCTCGTCTGGGATTCGCACCGCTGGCGTCCCGACGACCTAGCCTCCGTGCGGCTGATGGCGTTGCAGGCCGTGCGCGCCCGGACGACCGCCGCTGCGGACTTCTCGAACGACCTCGATGCCGATGCGCGCAAGCGACTAGTCGGGCACGGGCTCCGCTCCGAGGGGAAGTCCCGGATCGATGCGTTGCTATCGCTGGCGGAGTCGATGCCGGGGATCGCGGACGGTGGCCGAGGCTGGGACACGATCGGCCACCTGCTCGGAGCGCCGAACGGCGTAGTAGATCTCCGCTCGGGAGAGCTTCGGGACGGCAGGCCCGAGGATCGGATCACCATGAGCGCCGGGATCCACTACGACCCGGACGCGGTATGCCCGCGCTGGGATCTGTTCCTGCGCGAGGTGCTCGCGGACGGGGACGACGAGGACGCCTTCGATGCGGCCGAGAGCATGGCCAGCTACGTCCAACGCCTCATCGGCTACACGGCCGCCGCCGAGCAGACGCTGCAGCTGGTGGTGGTGACGATGGGCGTCGGCTCGAACGGCAAAACGACGTTCCTGCGCACGATCAAGCGAGCCCTGGGCGATTACGCCACCGGTCTTACCGCGACCGTGTTGAAGGCGGCAAAGTTCGAAAAGCACCTCACCGAGGTAGCCGACCTGGAGTTCTCCCGGCTGGCAACCTGCGAGGAGGTAGGCGACTCGAAGCTGAACACCGACCGCCTGAAGACCCTCTCGGGCGGGGACGAGATCCGCGCGAATCGCATGCGGCAGGACACCCGCGCGATCCCGCAGACCTGGGTGCTCTGGCTGAGCACGAACGGCGAGCCGCGCACCGACGACAATTCATGGGCGTTCTGGCGCCGCATCAAGGTGCTGAACTTCCCGCGAGTATTCCAGCCCGACGAGGGTCTGGCCGCGAAGCTGGAGCGCGAACTACCCGGCATCCTCGCCTGGATCGTGCGAGGCGCCGTGGCCTACTACGCCGAGGGTCTCGGTGATGAGCCCGTTGCCATCGCAACCGCCACGCAGGAATACCGCGAGGACGTCGATCCCCTGGAGGCGCTGTTCGAGGCAGGTGTACTCGTAGTCGATTCCGAAGCCCGCACGCCAACATCAGATCTGCACGCTGCGTACGTGACCTGGGCGAGCGCCCGAGGTATCGCCGCGCAGTACGGCGCAGACGGATACGCCAAACTGCTGGCGGGCCGATTCACGCGCGCCAAGGTGGGGCCGCGCGATGCGCGCGTGCGAGGATTCAAGGGCGTGCGCGTAGGCGTACTGCCGCAGACGGGTATGGACGAGATGGAGCTTTGGGCGCTGGTGCAGCGCCAGCTGCCCGCCGGGATGGCCGAAGGTTGGTCGCCGTGACCCACCGCGACCCACGTGACCCACCGGGTTCCAGTTACTCCCCCATGAAGGAACGACTCTGGGGTGGAAGGGTCGTGACCCGCCTCACGTGGGTCACGTGGGTCACGGAAGGAGGTAGGAAGGTGCGCGGAGGTGGCCTCGGATAGCTGCTGGTGTGCGCGGCTCGGGATGGACGTGGAGGGGTGCGGCAATGCCGTACGGTGCGGGCATCGGAAGCCTAGGCGGCCGGTGGGTGGGGTGACGTACGCGGCCCCTGTCGATGCAGCGCCCAAGCGCCTCGGCGCCGGGCACGACGGGCGCGATCCCCGAGCCCATCACCCGAGCGGGATCGAGTCCACCGGCGGGAAGTTGACTACGCCGTACACCGGCGCGTGAGGTCGTGGCCAAATGCTTTCTAAACCGCATGGCTATGCGCCTTTGCCGGGCATTCGGCCGCTCCGCTAGGCGCAGCTAGGCCCCGCCCACGTCCGCCCGCGTGACGAAGGCACACGCGCCCCGGCCTAACCGCCCCGCAGCGACCTATGGGAGCGCCTGTCCGTAGCGCATGCACGCGGACGTAGGCGCTACGCCATATGCCCACGCCCGGCCAATCCAGTAGCCCAGGGCACCTGGCTCGCCATACTCCTGTCGTGGTATGCCAGCTCCGCCCCGTAGCGCCTCGAACGCCCGCAAGATCAGCGAGACCGATCTCGACGTCTTGACGCGCATCGAGGGAGGGGCCACGCAGCGGGAGCTAGCGACCTACTACGGCTGCAGCAGGGCGAGCGTACGTGCCGCGACCCAGCGAGCCCGCGAGGCTCGCGCCCAGGCAGCCCGCCAAGCCCGCCGTCCGGCATCCCGCCGGGCCTCGGCCAAGGCGAAGGCTCCCGAGCTACCGGCGGCGACCGAGGACGGCAGGGCCGTCGTGTACGTCGCCGGAACCGAGGCCTCCAGCAACGCCTACGGACGCTGGCTAGATCACCATGACTACGCGTCCTCGGCGCTGGGCAAGGACGCCCTCGCCCGGCAAGCGGCCGACCAGATCGCGGCCCTCCGCGCCGAGCAGGAGGCCCGCACCGGACTCCGCTTCGACCCAGCGGCGAATGATGGCGCCGGCGCGTTCGTCCACCCCGAGCAGCCCGTAGAAGACGGAAGGAGGAAGGGGTGACCAAGGAAGAAGCTCGCGCGGCCGCTCTGCGCGTGAGTGCGTTCGAGCGTGTCCGGCTCCACGCCGACCTTGTGATGCTCGCGCGGCTGTCGCAGGCGTTGAGTCGAGCGCGAACCGTCTCGTTCGCCGCGTAGGTCGCCGCTTTCGCAACGGCCGGGGGAATCGGGCACGATGCCGACCGTGTTCTGGCCCTATCGCCCGCGCGACGGATACCCGAGTCCGCCGAGATGGCTCTACCTGATCGTTCTGATCTTGGTCATCGCCGCTTTTGTAGTGCTCATGCAGCTATTCCCCAATCACCCGCCCGGCTGGAATGACCAGGTTATGGCGGCCCAGGGTGACTAGCCCGCGTTTGGCCAATCTCTCCTAGTAGTCGGCTTCGAGCAGCCGCTCGATCGAGGCCGCACACACACGCGCAGATCCTCCCGATGCGGTGTCCAGCGCCTACGCAGCAGCAGCCCCTCGGATCCTCGCCACCGCTTCGGGATTGGCCGCTGGTTCGCGGTATGGCTCCGTCGCGCCGATCCAGTAAACGTCGACCCGATCCGCAACGGGCACCCGGTTCCCGCGCCCGACCGGCTTCACGATCACCCGGTCGATGAACTTCTCGTTCCGTTCGCGCTCTAGCCCGGGCAGCGATTCCTCGAACGAGAGCGCCTTCTTTGCCTGGGACTTCGACACGGGCTTTGGCACCGGGATCGCGGCAAGCTCCCGCCGGGCGAGGGTCAGTGCCTCCGTGCGGGTCGCTACGTCTCGCTTCCAAGCCTCCGCGCCTACCTCCGAGACCTTGACCTCGCGTCGGTATGCCTCCAACTCCAGCGCCGCAAGGTTTACGGCCTCCAGCGCCCGCCGGTGTCGATCGTCTCCTTCGATGACGGCGACCACCTCGGGCACGCCGGTGACGCTGGCGTACTGCAGGAGGTAGTCCATGTACGCGTCCAGCCGCTCCATCCGAATCCCGACCCGCTTCTGGCAGCCCTCGGAGGTGCAGGTGTAGAAGCCGGTGGCGTGCGTCTTGCCGCCCCCGTGTACGGAGAGCGGCTTATGGCAGCCGGAGCAGAGGGCCATCCCGATCATCGCGGCCCGTGAAGACCACTTGCCGTTGCGCGGGATATATGTACCGCCCGCTGCCTGCGCCAACTCCCACTCATCGTTCGTGACCAGCGGCTTGTGCGCTTTCTTGAGCACTTCGACCTGGCCCTTCTTCTCGGTGGGCACGGTCGCTTCACCGAGATAGGCCCGATTGTCGAAGAGAACTCGCACGCCGGACTTCGTGATCTTGATGCCTTGCCCGCGCAGGAAGTCGGCCAGCGATCTCAGCGACTCCTTCTGCGCCCGGCGCTTGAAGACCTCCTGCACGAGCTTCGCCGTCGCGGGGTCAGGGATGATCGGCCCGGCGCCCAGCGAGCCGTCCGGCCGCTTCCGCCGCTTCTCCTCGACCCAGGCGTACCCGAGCGGAGGCTTCGAGCCGAGATACACGCCGTCCTTGATCGCCGCCCGGCGGCTCCCGTTCACCCGCGACAGCCGGTTGCGCGCCCGCTCGGCCTTCCCTATCGACATCATGATGTCGAAGACCATCCGGGACTCCGGCGTGATCTGCTCGGAGTCGAATCCCGACCACGTTGCCTTTAGCCGCGCGCCGCACTCGACCAGCCGGTCGAGCGCTACGCCGCCTTCGATCTCGTCGCGGGCGAAGCGTCGCTCATCGCGGACGACGATGCCGCTGAACTCGCCGGACTCGCATCGCTTGATGAGCGCGCCCAGCTTCCGATCCTCAGCGGCCGTCGCGCCGGAGACGTCAAGGTCTACGCACTCGTCCTCGTTGAAGTAGACGTCGACACCCGAACGCTCAGCCCACTCGCGCGCTGCCGCCTCCTGCTCCTCGGGCGAGCCGAAGCCAGGGCCTTCACGATCCCCGCCCTCGGAGACCCGTACGTAGACCGCCAGCGGCAGGGCACTCATGACCGCGCCTCGGGCCGTCCGTACACGCGGCCAGGTACGTGCTCGGCCTGGATCGCGCGGAGATCTTCGCGCGCCTCCTCGATGACGTGCAGGGCCAGGCGCAGGCCCGGCGTGTGGCCCGCCGGATCGGAGCGCTCGCGCGAGTGGAGCAGCGCGCGAAGCTCGTCCTCCACTCGATCGAGCGGGTTAGGTAGTGCCCCGTTCGCGTTCATGATTCCTCCTGGGTAGTGGCCCGGCCCTATTCCGAGCCGCTACCCACACGTTGGCTCTGTTGCTAGGAAAGTCCACCCCCGCTGGACCGAGTACACCGAGTTCCTCGAGCAGGGGTGCGACGCGGCGCTGTTCGTGGCCATGCACGCGAAGGCGGGGACGCCCGACGGCGTGATGGCGCACACGGTCTCCGGTCAGTCGTGGCGCGAGCTGAAATTCAACGGCACGTCGGTCGGGGAGACGGGGATCAACGCCGCGCTGTGCGGGCAGTGGGGGTGTCCCGTTCTGCTCGTCACCGGGGACGAGGCCGTCTGCCGCGAGGCGAAGGAGCTGCTCGGAGGCGGACTGACGACAGTCGCCGTCAAGAAGGGGCTCGGGCAGTTCAGCGCGCGCCAGTATCCGCCGCTGAAGGCCCGTGAGCTGATCGAGGCGGGCGCGAAGCAGGCGCTCGAGGATCTCTCCGCAGTGCAGCCGTACGACCCGGGGCGCCCGTGCGAGATCCAGATCGAGTTCCACACCCCCGCGCGGCTCGTCGAGTACCGGAACCGGAAGGGCGTCGAGCAAATCGACGCGCACACGCTCGTGTCGAGGGCCGACGACTGGTGGACTGCCTGGTCGCAGTTCTACTTCTGAACGATGTCCAGCTCGTGGAGCAGCGTGAAGAACGCCTGCGCGAACGGCGAGTGGGCCGTGCGCCGCCGCACCTCGGCCCAGTCGATCTGCTCCCGAAGCGCCCGCGCGATCTCCAGGACGCTCGAGTAGTCCGGATTCTGCTCCGTCAGCGCGAGGAGCTTCTGCACGAGGAGGTCCTCGAGCCTGACGACCGGGAGCCGCATCGCCGCCACCTCGAGCTCCTCTGAGCGCCCCAGGAGCTCGTCGTCGACCGCGCCACCTCGCGGCTGGAAGATCAGGTCGACGAGGATGTCGCCGTCGAAGGCCTTCAGCAGCCACGGCTCCGGCGGCCGCTCGGTGTGGAAGCCGGCCTCGCCCAGTGCCTGCTGAGCGCGTTCGGCGTCCTCCGGCTTGACGAGGAAGTCGACGTCGTGCTCGCTCTGCGGGCCGCCGCGCGCCCACGAGGCGAGCCCGCCCCCGAGCGCGTGCGGGATGCCCGCATCTCGCAAGGCGCGGGCGGCCTTCTTCATCGTTTCCAGTAGCTGCTTGAACTCGTCTTCGAACTGATCCGGCATCGCGGCGCGGTTTCCCATCGGCGGCAACCGTGGAACATCCAAGCATGGCCAGGATCGCGGCTGCAGGCGACGTCCACGCCTCCGAGGCGACGCGCTTCCGCATCGAGGAGGCCTTCGCGCGCGTCGAGAGCGACGCCGACCTGATCCTGCTCGCCGGCGACCTGACGACACACGGCGAGCCCGAGCAGGCAGTCGTCCTCGCCGGGGCCTGCCGCGATCTGACGATCCCCGTCTGCGCGGTTCTGGGCAACCACGACCTCCACTCCGGCCGTGGCGACGAGATCTCGGCAATTTGCACCGAGGCCGGGATCCATATGCTCGACCGCTCTTCGACTGTCTGCGAGTTCGCGGACGGTGAGGTCGGGATCGTCGGGACAAAGGGGTTCATCGGCGGCTTCACGGGTTCGGCGCTGCCCGACTTCGGCGAGCCGCTGCTGCGGCAGTGCTACGCCGAGACGACGGCCGAGGTGGAGGCCATTCACCGCGGCCTCCAGGAGATCGCGCACTGCCCGGTCCGAGTCGTCCTCCTCCACTACGCTCCGACGGCCGACACGCTGCTCGGCGAGCCCGAGGGGATCTGGACGTACCTCGGCTGCGACCGCCTCGCGACGCCGATCGCCGAGCACCGGCCGGACGTCGTCCTCCACGGCCACGCCCACGCGGGCAGCTTCGAGGGAGCGATCGGCACGGTGCCCGTCTACAACGTGGCCGTGCACGTGACGGGCCGCGACTTCTATGTCTTCGACCTGGAGGGGCACGAGGTGGAGGTCGAGGCCGGCGCGTAAGCTCTTTCCGTGCCGACCGTCTCACAGATCAACGTCGCCCCGGTGAAGGCGCTCGGCCTCGTCCACCCGGAAGACGTGCTGGTCGAGCAGACCGGCGTGGCGGAGAACCGCCGCTTCCACCTCGTCGACGAGAGCGGACGCCGTTACAACCAGATCCGCAACGGCGAGCTCGTGCGCGTGCGGCCGGAGTACGACTCCGAGCGAGAGCACCTGGCGCTGCGGTTCCCGGACGGAACGGTCGCCGCCGGGGAGGTCGTGCTCGGCGAGGCGATCACCGTCGACTTCTACGGCCGCCCGGTCGCCGGCCACCTCGTCGACGGCCCGTGGTCGGACGCGCTCTCGCAGTGGGTGGGCCGCCCGCTGCAGCTCGTCCAGTCTGAGCCGGGCGCCGCCGTCGATCGCGGCCGCGGCCAGGTGTCGCTCGTCTCGGAGGAGTCGCTCGCCGAGCTCGCCCGGCAGGCCGGCCGCGACCACGTCGACGGACGCCGCTTCCGGATGCTCTTCCAGATCGAGGGCTGCGAGCCGCACGAGGAGGACGGGTGGCTGAAACGGCGCGTCCAGATCGGCGACGCTGTCGTCGAGCTGCGCGGCGATGTCGGCCGGTGTGCGATCACCACCCAGAATCCGGAGACCGGCGTTCCCGACTTCGACACGCTGCGGACGATCGACGGCTATCGCGCGATGACGAGGAATGCGGCGGGCAAGGAGCACATCCCGTTCGGCGTCTACGGCGAGGTCGTGCGCGCAGGAGTCGTACGTGTGGGGGATTCAGTGGCTCCGCTCGAGCTGAGCCTGTTGGACGCCACGGCGTAGACTGGAGGCATGGCTGCGACGGCCACGAACGTCGTCCATCCGGACGACGTCGCCGCGTCGCGCGACGACGGGGACACCGCGGAGATAAGGGTCACCTTCGACCGCTCGAACGGCTGCGCGCTGCTCGAGCAGCGCCTCGTCCGGTTCCGCCAAGGCCGGTCGCGGGAGCGGAGCCTCGACGGACACCAGGAGGTCCTCTACGTCGTCTCGGGCCGCGGCGAGCTCGACCTGGAGGCCGAGCGCCACCAGCTCGCGCCCGAAACGGGCGTCTTCGTCGCCCCGGGCGAGACGTACGCGATCGACAATCCAGGCCCCGACGACCTCGTCCTCGTTTCGGTCGTCGCGCCGGAGGATCGCCAGGCGGCGAGCGGCGACCGCCGCGTCACGGTCCGTTTCGCCGACCAGCCGGAGCTTCCGGCCTCGAGCGAACGAACGTTCAAGTACCTCGTCAACGAGGACGCCGGCTGCTTCGACGTGACGCAGTTCGTCGGGATCGTCCAACCGAGCAAGGCGCCGTTCCACAGCCACACCTACGACGAGGTCGGCTACATCGTCGAGGGCGAAGGCTTCGCGCACATCGAGGGCGAGTCGATCCCGCTGCGCGCGGGCTCGTGCTTCCACCTTTCGCCGGGACAGGCGCACTGCATCGAGAACAGCGGCCGCACGCCGATGCGCATCCTCGGCGTCTTCCATCCCTCGGGAGATCCGGCCTCCCGGGAATATGGGAGCAACAAGTGAGCCGGATATGCGTCACAAGAGGGGCGAAGTAACCATCAAGGAGGAAACAGGGAATGCAACGAAAGAGAGGGGTTGTAGCGGCGCTGCTGGCCGCAGTCGCGGCAACGGCCGCGATCGTCGCCGCCACAGCGACGGCCATGACCAACGCGCCGGCCACAGGGCTGTCGGCAACGGGCGCTGCTGCGTCGCTCGGGCAGCAGATGCTCGGCTGGGGCCGATTCTTCGTCTCGCGCTATAACCGATCACACTCGAAGAAGCTGCAGCTCGTGCTCGGCGACACGCAGCTCCCGGACACGGCGCAGGCGATTCAGGTCGCGGAGCGGCTCGCGTCGAACTCGAAGATTCTCGCGGTCGTGGGGCCGGCGGGAAGCCAGGAGGTTCAGGTCTCGACCGCGCCGCTGAAGGCCGGTGGCCTGGGCTTCATCTCGGGCACTGCGACCCGGACCAGTCTGACGACGGATGGCACACGGAAGGGTTTCTTCTTCCGCACGGTGCCGAACGACGATCAGCAGGGTCCGCGGGTCGCGAACTGGATCAGGACCAAGCTGAAGGCGACGCGCGTCGTTGTTGTCGACGCGCAGAACACCTACAGCACCGGCCTTTCGGACACGGTCGAGCGGATCCTGAAGGGCGCGGGACTCAACGTCCGGCGAGAGTCGGTCAGTGAGGCGACTGTGACCGATTTCTCGTCGCTCGTCGCCCGCATCCCGGCCGACACCCAGGTCGTCTACGTGCCCTGGCAGATCGCCCCGAAGGCGCAGCTCTTCGGTCAGCAGCTTCGTGCCGCCGGGAAACGGGCCACGCTCTTCGGCTCCGACGGGCTGTTCGATCCGGACAACTTCAAGATTCCGGGCTCGCTCGTCTCGTTCTTCCCGATCGACCTGAAGAGCAACGTGATCTCCGCTTACCGGCGGGGACCCGGCGGCGGCAAGAGTGACCTCTTCGGCCTTCCGTCGTATGCCGCGGCCGATGTGGTAGCCCGAGCGGTCGACAAGGCTTGTGCAAACGGCTCGGCGACCCGTGCCGAGGTTCGGCGTTTCATGAGCCGGACGAACATCCCGAAGAAGCAGTCCGTACTCGGCTTCGCGGTTCGCTTCGTCCAGCGGCTGAAAGCGCCGCTGGGACCCGGCGACATGGAGCGACCCGCCGATTTCGGCATCTATCGCATCAGCACCAACGGCGCCTACGCTCGCATCGGCTAATCCGTCGGAAAACGTGACGCACCGCGTGCGGCCCATCGACCCGGTGGGCCGCACGCCGTTCTGAGAACCTTTCCGCCCTGTGGACCTGCCGCTCGCGTTCAACAGCCAGCTCGCCACGCAGCTCCTCGTCAACGGGTTGACGCTCGGCAGCCTCTACGCGCTCATCGCGCTGGGTTACTCCATGGTGTACGGGATCCTCAAGCTCCTGAACTTTGCCCATGGCGACGTCTACATGGTCGGCGCGTTCGTCGGCTATGGAATTCTCAACGGCCTCGGCGGCCCGCTCTCGCCGAACATCCCGCTGGCGCTGCTCATCGCGTTGATGTTCCTCGGAGCGATGCTCGGCTCCGGCGCTCTCGGGGTCGTGATCGAACGGTTCGCTTATCGCCCACTTCGAGATGCGCCGCGGATCGCTCCGCTGATCAGCGCGCTCGGCGTCTCGTTCTTCCTACAGAACAGCGTCTTGCTCCTCTTCGGCGCAGACTTCCGTAGCTACAACTCGTTCCTCCTCGGCTCGGCGCACCCGCAACAGTTCGTTCCCGGGCCGCTGTCCGACGCCGTCTTCGTCGTGAATGGAGTGAACGTTCAGCTCGTCCAGATCATCGTCCTGTCGACGACGCTCGGGCTGATGCTCGTCCTCACTCTCCTTGTCGCCCGATCTCGGATCGGAAAGGCGATGCGTGCGACGGCGTATGACCGGGAGGCGGCTGCCATGATGGGCATCGACGTCGACCGCGTCATCGCCTCGACCTTCCTCGTCGGCTCGATGCTCGCGGGCGCGGCCGGGGTCATGTTCGGTCTCCTGTTCAGCCAGATCTTCCATTTCATGGGATTTCTGGCTGGACTGAAGGGCTTCACGGCGGCGGTCGTGGGCGGGATCGGCAGCATCCCAGGCGCCATGCTCGGCGGCATCCTCGTCGGGCTCGCCGAGGCGTACGCGACCGGCTATGCGGGCGGCCGCTGGTCAGACCTGATCGTGTTCGGAATCCTCATCTTCGTCCTCCTCGTCCGACCGAGCGGTCTGCTCGGCACGCGCGCGATCCAGAAGGTCTGAGTGGACTCGGGTCGCGACATTCCGGATCTGCCGGCACCGCCGGATGGTCTCGATCGACTCCGTGTCGGCGTTGACGAGTGGGTCGCGCACGTCGAAGAGCGCCGCAAGCGCTACACGGGGCTCGCCGGGGTTGTCCATCGGGTCGTCTCCGTTGTTCCGGCGCCTGCGCGCCTCGGGCTCTTCGCGGTCTTCGCAGCGACGCTGCCCCTCTGGATGGGGCGCGGGGACCTCTTCACCTACGGGATCTTCACGCTGCTGTACGCGCTCCTCGGCCTCGGGCTCAACGTCGTCGTCGGCTACGCGGGGCTGCTCGACCTCGGCTACGTCGCGTTCTTCGGGTTCGGCGCGTACTTCTACGCGGAGCTCTCATCCGACCAGTACGGGATTCATTGGTCGGCTGCCGCCTCGTTTCCCGTCGTGGTCGTCGCCACCGCGCTGCTCGGGCTCGTGCTCGGCCTTTCTTCGCGTCGGCTGCTTGGGGACTACCTCGCGATCGTCACACTCTTCTTCGGCCAAGCGTTCGTGGTCTTCGTCAACGTCGGGAATCCGACGGTCGCCGGAAAGGGGTTAACCGGTGGGCCGAACGGCATCGCCGACATCGACCCATTGGACTTCTTCGGCTACCGGTTGACGACGAGGACCCAGCAGTTCTATTTCCTGCTCCTCTCCGTCGTCTTGGTGCTCGTCGGGCTTCACTTCTTGAGCGAGTCCCGGACCGGGCGTGCGTGGCGCGCGCTCCGCGAGGATCCGCTCGCGGCGGAGGCGATGACCATCCCGGTCAAACGCCTGAAACTGATGGCATTCGCGTTCGGAGCCGGGATCGCCGGCTTCGCCGGCTGCGTCTTCGCATCGGTTCTCACCGCCGTAACGGCCGGAAACTTCGACCTGCCCCTCCTGATCACGATCTACGCCGTCGTCATCCTCGGCGGTCTCGGCAGCCTGACCGGCGTCGTCCTCGGCGCGATCGTGATCAACGTCTCGTTCCAGTTCCTCGCGCCGGAGAATCCGCAAAACAACGCGCGCATCCTCTTCTACTTGGTCGTCCTGCTCCTACTCGTGCTCAGTCTGCGTCCGTGGTGGCGCGTCGGCGCCGTCGTCGGCGGAATCGTCGGGCTCGGACTCGTCACGCGACTGCTGGTCGAGGCCGTCGCGCCGTCATGGGCAGGTGGTCCAGTTGTCGAGGGGGGTCGCCTCGCAGGGACGATCAAGGAGTGGGTCGTCATTCCCGCGTCGGGCCACGGGCGCTTCGGGAGCTTCGCGTACGTCGCTCTCGTCGTCGCGATCCTGATCCTCACGCTGGTGCGCGGCTGGCTCAGGACCGTGTTCCTTGTTCCTGTCGTCTACCTCGCCGCAGTCGTCTGGGAAAACAGCTTCGTCGAGGAGCCCGCGGTCGCGCGGTGGATTCTGTTCGGTGCGCTCCTCATCGGCCTGATGACCCTGCGTCCCCAGGGCCTGCTCGGAACGCCCAGGGTGGAGATCGTGTGACGGGTCAGCCGCTCCTCGAGCTGCGCGGCGTCCGGAAGGCGTTCGGGGGCCTCACCGTCGTATCCGACCTCGATCTCCACGTCGCCAACGGCGAGATCGTCAGCATCATCGGTCCCAACGGCGCCGGCAAGACGACACTCTTCAATCTGATCACCGGGATCTATCGCCCGGACGCGGGCGACATTTTCCTCGACGGAACCCGCCTCGTCGGGCTACTGCCGCACGAGATCGCGAGACGAGGAGTCGCGCGAACGTTCCAAACGCTCCGGCTCTTCCTCAACATGACGGTCAAGGAGAACGTCATGGCCGTGCAGTACGGGCGGACGAAAGCGACGGTTGTCGAGTCGATCTTCCGCCTCCCGCGCGCGCGACGGGAAGAGCGTGAGGTCAATCGGTTCGCGGAGGAGAAGCTCTCCTTCTTCGGCCAGCGACTGGTGGGCTATCGCTGGGACCAGCCCGCGTACTCGTTGTCCTATGCGAACCGCCGACGGCTCGAGATCGCACGGGCGATGGCGACGGAGCCCCGCATCCTCCTGCTCGACGAGCCTGCCGCCGGGATGAACCCCGTCGAGACGCACGAGATCACCGAGCTGATCGGGAAGCTGCGCGACGACGGCGGCTACACGATCCTCGTGATCGAGCACGACATGCACGTCGTCGAGGGCATCTCCGACCGTGTAGTCGCTCTCGACCACGGGATCAAGATCGCTGAGGGCTCCTTCGACGAGGTCGCCACCGATCCGATGGTGGTCGAGGCGTACCTTGGTGTACGACAGGCGGAGACGAAATGAGCGGGGCTTTACTGCGCCTGAATGGGATCGACACCTACTACGGCGAGATCCACATCCTCGAGAACCTCAGCATCCACGTGGACGAGGGCGAGCTCGTCTCGCTGCTCGGCGGGAACGCATCCGGTAAGTCGACGACGCTGAAGACGATCCTCGGCCTCGTCCGGCCGCGCACGGGCACGGTCGAGTTCGACGGCGAGGACGTCACTGCGCGGCCGACCAGCTATCGAATCGCACGCGGGATGGCGATCGTCCCGGAGAACCGCAGGCTCTTCGCGCCGATGACCGTGCTCGAAAACCTCGAGATGGGTGCGTACCTGAACAAGAACGGGGGCGCGCGCAAGCAGGACTTCGACCGCGTCTACGAGCTGTTCCCGTTGCTGTACGAGCGGCGAGGGCAGCTCGCGGGGACGCTTTCCGGAGGCGAGCAGCAGATGGTGGCGATGGGGCGGGCGCTGATGTCCCACCCGAAGTTGCTGCTGATGGACGAGCCGTCGATGGGCCTGGCGCCGATCCTCGTCGAGCGGAGCTTCCAGATCATCCAGCAGGTGCACGAGGCCGGAGTCGCGATGCTGATCGTGGAGCAGAACGCGAACATGGCGCTCTCGATCGCGGATCGCGGCTACGTCCTGTCGACCGGCCGCCTCGTTCTCGAGGGGCCCGCGAGGGAGCTGCTCGAGCACGAGGATCTCCGCAAGGCCTACCTCGGCCGGTAGAGCCACGGCCGAAGAGGACATGCGCCGAAACTGTGACGAAGCGCCCACAAAGGGTCTGTCCCTAGACATGGCGCCTCGGGACATGGCCCAGCAGCGCCGGAAGTGTGACGTTCTTTCCACGGGGCGCTCCCTACAATCAGAGGGATGAGTGCGCGCGAGGAGACTCAGGTGCAGGCGCCGTACGGGCCGTACAACGGCGCACGACCGGCTCGCTACGGGCCGCTTCCCGACCGGATTCGGCACCGCTTTCCGATCTTCGGGCAGCGCGTGTACATCAACTCCTGCTCGCAGGGCGCGCTTTCCGACACCGTGCGCGCCTCCTACGAGCAGTACCTGGACGACTGGGACGAGAAGGGGGCCCCCTGGGAGTACTGGGTCGAGCGCCAGGAAGCTGCGCGCGCGTCGTTCGCCGACCTTGTCAATGCCGTGCCCGACGAGATCGCCGTCACCACCTCGCTCTCGGCCGGCGTCGCCTCGCTCGCCAGCGGCCTCCGGTTCGCGCGCCGCTCCAAGATCGTCCTCACCGACTGGGAGTTCCCCACGATCGGGCAGATCTGGCACGCGCAGGAGGCGCGAGGCGCACGGGTCCTGCACGTCCCGGAAGCGAAGGACGGGACGATTCCCTACGAGCACTTCGAGCGCGCGATCGACGACGACACGCTGCTCGTCTCGATCACGCACGTCTGCTATCGCAACGGTGCGATGGTCGACGTCGAGAAGGTCGTCGACCTCGCCCACGAGCGCGGCGCGTACGTCCTGCTCGACGCATTCCAGTCCGTCGGCTCGCTGCCTGTCGACGTTCGGAAGCTCGGTGTCGACTTCCTCGGCGCCGGCGTGCTCAAGTACCTGCTCGGCTCGGCCGGGCTCGGGTTCCTCTATTGCCGCCGCGACCTCGTCGAGAAGGTCTGGCCGACCGCGACCGGCTGGTTCGCGGACAAGAACATCTTCGAGATGGACCACACCGACTACTCCCCCGCGACGACGGCTGCCCGCTTCCAATCCGGGACGCCGCCCGTCCCCGCGATCTACGCCGGCATCGCCGGGATGGAGCTGATGAAGGAGGTCGGCATCGCCGAGACGCGCGCGCACCTGCTCGAGCTCAACTCACGCCTCCTCGACGGTCTGGACGAGCTCAAGGCGAAGGTCGTGACCCCGCGGCGGCCGAAGCGGCGCGGCGCCCTGATCTGCGTGAAGTCGAAGGACGCGAAGGCACTGGTCGCGGCACTGGGCCGCGAGGGAATCGTCACCTCGGAGCGGGATTCCAACCTCCGCATCTCGGCCCACTGCTACAACAGCGCCGAGGACGTCGACGCGGTCCTCGCGTCACTCCAGCGCCACCGGCAGCTCCTCGCCTAGCACTCGCGATCGACGTCGAGGTCGACGTACGACGCGTCGGCGCTGGGAAGCGGATGCTGTTCGCAGACCTCCCACAGGTGGTCGATCAGCGGCGTCTTTCCGCCGGGCGCCTCGACGTCGTAGCCGATGCCCGCGTCGTCGAGCACCTCCTTCGCGTCCTCGAGGCTGAGGCCGACGACGTCCGGGACGCCGCTTCGCATCGGCGGCCGGCGCTCCTCGCGGCATCCGCCGAGCAGGAGCACGGCGACCAGAAGCAGGATCGCGCTCTTGACGGTCATAGCAATTCTGCTATATCTTAGCGCAAGATGCGATCCGACGACATCGGGGCAGGCCCCGATCGGATTCCAGGGAACGCTCGGTTCCCGGCAGGGCGCCGCGGCCGTACCGTCGAACCCGATGGCAGCCCCACATGAGCACCCCGCGGAAGACATCGCTCGAACGCCTGCGCGAGCGCATCGCCAAGGTGGAGGATCGCGGCTGGTTCTTCGCGGCGATCGCGGAGCAGGTCGCCGAGCGGCGTCAGGCGCTCGGGCTTTCGCAGCGCGAGCTCGCGGAGCTGACCGGCACGACGCAGTCGGCGATCGCGCGTCTGGAGGCCGGCGGCCGGCCGCCCCGGATCGACACGCTGATGCGAATTGCGGATGCACTCGACTGCGATCTCGTCGTCGAGCTGAAGCCCCGGAGCGCGCGGAGCTGAGCGGTGGCTCCCGCACGGGACAGGAGTCACGATGATCGATTCGAGGACGTCCCTCCACGGGTCTAGCGGGCGCGCAGGCGGCGTGCTCGTGTACGGGATCACGGCCCTTCTCTGGACCGCGTATCTCGGCTTCTTCGTCGGTTATCTGTCTTCGCGGGAGTGGCTCGGCGTGCTCTGGGCGATCTGCGCGGCGACGCTCTGGTTCGTCTCTCTGCGCGACCGCGAGACGCCGCTGGTCAAGACGGCGTTCGTCTGGTGGCTTCGCTCCCTCGTCGGCCCGGCCGTCGTCCTACTCGAACTGATCGAGGGACGCGGCCGTCTCGACGCGCTCCAAGAGGACGTCGACCGCCTGAAGCGGCAGATGCGCGCGTTGCAGGAGAGCGGCGTGACCCCTCGCGCGCCGGCGCCCGAGCCGGCCCCGGCGACAGTCCCTCCGCCGCCGAAAGCGGCGCCAGCGCCACCGCCCCCGCCGCCGCAGCCCGCACCGGCGCGCGCGGCGGCGCCCACGACGCCGACTCCGACCTTGCGGCCGCTGCCCGGCCAGAAGCGGGAGCCCGCCTTCGACTGGCGCAATCAGCTCGAGGCCGCCGACCTGCTGGGCGCCAAGGCGCTCGCCTGGGCCGGCGGCATCGTGACCCTGCTCGGCGTCGTCTTCTTCTTCGTCCTGGCCGCAAACCGCGGCTGGGTCGGGCCCGGGATCCGGATCGCCTGCGGCGCGACGGCGTCGGTGCTCGTCTTCGGGACGGGTTTCTGGCTGCGACGCCGCTTCGGCGAGACGTTCTCGTCGCTCGCGGCCGTCGGTGCGGGGATCGCGGGCGCATACGCAACACTGCTAGCCGCCGCGTCGATCTACGACATGGTCTCGAAGCCCGTCGCGCTCGTCCTTGCGGCGTCGATCGCGGCAGTCGGGCTGACGACGTCGCTCTACTGGGAGTCGCAGATGGTCGCCGCGCTCGGCCTGGTCGGCGCCATCGTCGTACCCGGGATGCTCGTCTTCCAAGGCGGCCTGACCGTCGTCGGAACGGGGTTCGTCGCGATCGTCTTCGCCGCCGCGGCGGCCGTCGCAGTCGGCCGCCGCTGGCACGCGCTCCTCGCCGTCGCGGGTGGACTCTCGGCCCTCGAGGCGATGGGGCTGTTCGCGGACAAGGACTTCGGCTGGTCGCTCGTCGTCCTCGCCGCGATCTTCTGGGTCCTGTACCTCGCCACCGGGATCGCCGCTCAGCTCGAGGACGGTGGCGAGCAGCCGACCAGTGCGACCACCGGCTTCGTGCTCGGGAGCGCGGCCTTCGCGGCGTATTCGGTCGCGATCGTGCTCGGCTACCGCCACGGCGGCCGCGATCAAGGAATCGCGCTGCTCGTTGCCGGGACGGTGTACGCCGCGACCGCTGTCCCGCTCTCCCTCCGCGCCGGTGGGCGCACGCTCAGCAGCCTGCTCTACGCGCTCGGCCTCACGGCGGGAGCGGTCGGATTCGCCGACATCCTCTCGGGCGCGACGCTGACGTACGTCTGGGCGGGCGAGGCGGCCGTGCTCGCGTGGCTCGCCGCCCGCGTCCGCGACGCGCGCTTCCAGATCGCCTCGGCTGCCTATCTCGTCCTCGCCGCCGTGCACGCGCTTGCGTTCGAGTCCAGGCCCGATCTCCTCTTCGTTGCTCATCGTCACCCGGGCAGCGGCGCGCCGACGATGCTCGCGATTGCAATTGCAGCGGTCGTGTTCGCCGTCTACGCGCGCGCCGAGACGGAGCAGGACGGCGGTCTGCTCGCGCCGCTCGTGGCCTATTGGCGCGGTGGGAGTCCGGCGTCGTTCGTCCTCTCGCTCGGGATCGCCGCCGTCGCGGCTGCGTACGCGGCCTCGCTCGGCATCCTCGAGCTGGCGCAGACGATGTGGGGCGGGACGGAGCGTGCCTTCGAGCGCGGCCATGTCCTCGTCACGGCGGTCTGGGCTCTTGCGGGCTGCGTCGGCGCCGTCGGATTCCTGCGGCGCCGCGCGTGGGTCGGCGTCGCGATCGCCTACGGCTGGCTGGGACTGACGCTGTTCAAGTCGCTCGTCTTTGATGGGACGCAGCTCGCTCCCGACCCCCGGGCCGCCGCCTTCCTCGCGGTCGGCACCGCGCTCGTCCTCGCCGGGCTTGCGATCCATCTCTACCTCCCCGGCGGGCTCGACCCTGTCGGTGCGATCGCGATCGTCGTCAGCCTCGGGCTCGCGCTGTCGGCGGCGACCACGTTGCTCGAAGGGACGTGGCTCGGAATGGACCAGGACGGAGTGGCCGTCGCGGCGGTCGCGCTCGTCTACGGCGGGCTCGGCGCCATGGTCTGGCCGATCTCGGGCCAACGCGACTTGCGGTCGCTCTTGGGAGCGCTGGGTCTCGCGGTTGCGGCCGTGGCCGAGGGAATGCTCCTCAGCGGCGTCTGGCTGGTGCTCGCGTGGTCGGTCACGGCCGTGGCGCTCGCGTTGCTCACCGTCGCGCTGGCGGAGCCGCGGCTCCAGCTCGCAGCCGCCGCGTACGTTCTCGCCGCCGGTGTCGCGGCCCTCGGTCTCGAGGCGCCGCCGACTCACCTCGTCGTTGCGAACGAGCACCCGGCCCGCGGCGTCGCGAGCATCCTCCTCTTGATCGGGGCCCTCGTCGCGTTCGCATGGTCGTGCCGGCCCGCGGCCGAGGGCGACGACCAGGAGCAGCTCCAGCGCACGTCGCTCTGGACGGCCGGAACCCTCTCTGTCTATACGGCCTCACTCGCGATCCTCGAAGCCGTCGCGGACCTGTCGAACGCCGGCGTCCACACCGACTTCCAGCGAGGGCATACGGCCGTCAGCGCCTTCTGGGGCGTGCTCGGGCTCGTCTGCCTCTATGTGGGACTGGTCAAGCGGCGGCGCCCGCTGCGGCTCGGAGGCTTCGCGCTCTTCGGCATCAGCCTCGGCAAGCTGTTCGTCTACGACCTCGCCGCGCTGAGCTCGATCACGCGAGCGCTGTCGTTCCTCGCTGTCGGCGCCTTCCTGCTCGTCGGCGGGTTCTTCTACCAGCGCCTCAGCGCCCAGCTGGGGGAACGCGACGCGTCCTGATCGGAGGGCTGGATCCCAGCTCTGTGTGCGCCGTAGACTTGCCCGCGGCGGATGTCCGACGGGAACGACACCACGCTTCGCGCCCTCGAGATGGGCACACTCGAGGATGCATCGGCCGCTGTCGCCCGACTCCTGGCGGTGACCGAGGCGGGCCTCGGGCGAAGGGCGCAGCTCGAGGGCGCGCTGAAGTCGCGTATCGCAATCGAGCAGGCCAAGGGAATCCTCGCCGAGCGACACGGGTTGGACGTCGAGGAGGCCTTCGAAGTCCTGCGCCGGGCGGCCCGCGCGAACCGCGTCAAGCTCCACGACCTCGCGCGTCGCGTCCGTCCCGGCGAGCCCGATCCGCCCGAGATCCAACGTGTGGTTCAGTGAGCGAGCGCGAGGAACGCATCGGGCTGAACGAAGCCGTCTTCCGCGAGGTGAACGAGCGGATCAACGACCTCGCCGGCGATTTCGGCCTCGAGAGTCACCTGCTCGACCTCGTCTGCGAGTGCGGCGACCCCAACTGCGTCGAGCGCATCACCATGTCCCGGGAGGAGTACGAGCAGCTGCGGGCCGACCCCACGCACTTCGCCCTCTATCCCGGCCACGAGAAATCGGACATCGACGAGGTGATCGACCGCCGGGGCGCCTACGACCTCGTCCGGAAGCGCGAGGGCGCCCCCGCGGAGGTTGCCAAGCAGACCGATCCGCGTACGTGACGTAGAAATCGTCGTCGTCGCGCTCGGCGACTCGATCACGGAGGGATCGCCCGGATACGACTCGCGCCGCGGCGGCGACGAGACGAGTCAGTGGGAGCACTGGGCGGCGCACGTCGACCCGCGCCTCGAGTTCCGGAACTTCGGGATCCACGGGCAGCGGACGGATGAGATCCTGGCCCGGCTCGAGTCCTGCGCGGGCGGGGCGGACGTTCTCGTCGTCCAGGGCGGGATCAACGACATCGCCCAGGGGCGTTCGGTGGAGCACGCCGCGGCCAATCTGCGGACGATAGTGCAGCGGGGGAAGGAGCTCGGCCTCCGCGTCGCGATCGCCGACGTGCTGCCGTGGAACAACGGCTGGCCGGACGCGGAGCCGAAGATCCGGCGGCTGAACGAGCTGATTGCCGAGCTCGCGCGGCATGAGAGCGTGCCGCTCCTTCCGTTCCACAACACGCTCGAGGATCCCGAGCGCCCCGGCCGGATGCGCGCCGACTGGACGCATCCGGACGGCGACCACCCGTCGGTCGAGGGCTACCGCCGGTTAGGGGAGCTCGCCTTCCGGCTGTCGCCCTAGATCTCGAACACGTCGCCGTCGGCGGCGCGTTCGAGCTGGTCGTCCAGCGAGAGCTCGTGCGGGCGGTGGACGATCACGAGCCGCTTCGCGCCCGACCGCTCGAATGCATCGACCGCCTCGACGGCGGCGAGGTGGCCCCGCAGCTCGCCCTCGCGTGGCTCGGCCAGGGTTGCCTCGCAGAGGAAGAGGTCGGCGTCGCGGGCGACCTCCACCAGCGCGTCGCACGGAGCCGAGTCGCCGGAGTACGCCAGCAGGCGTTCTCCGTCGGTCACCCGGAACCCGTACGTCTCGATGTCGTAATGGAGCACGCGGATCGGCGTCACCTCGAGACCGGCCGCCTCGAAGGACTCCCCCTCGGCGTACTCGCGCAGGTCGAAAGCCTCCTCGAACATCCCGTCCGTTCCGAAGTGCTTGCCGAAGTGGTGCAGCTCCCCGGTTCCATTCGGAGGAACCCACAGCGTCGCTCTCGGCACATCCCGGCCGGGCCCGTACTGGCCTCCCCACGTCCACGGGACGAGGTCGCCCCAGTGGTCGAGGTGGAAGTGCGTGATCGCGATCGCTGCGACCTCGGGCCAGCCCTCCTGCGCGCGTAACCGCGGCAGGACGCCCGGCCCGCAGTCGAGCAGGAGCCTGCCGGAGCCCTCGACGAGATAGCCGGATTGCGCCCCGCCCGGGTTCGGCCAGGCCGGCGAACAGCCGACGACGGTGATCCTCACGCCTCATTCTGTGTCATAGAATCGCCGCGTGGCGCAAGGAACGGTCGATCTGCTCAAGCGGGTCCCCATCTTCGAGGGCCTGGACAACCGCGAGCTGGAGCGGATCGCGGCATCGATGAAGCAGCGGACGTTCCACGCCGGGGACACGGTGACGACCGAGGGTCAGGGCGGCGTCGGCTTCTTCGTGATCGAGGACGGCGAGGCCAGGGTCACGATCCACGGAGACGAGCGCCGCCGGCTCGGGCCGGGCGACTACTTCGGCGAGGTCGCGCTGCTGACTGACAGACCGCGCACGGCGACGATCACCGCCGAGTCGGACCTGCGGTGCTACGGCATGACCTCGTGGGACTTCAAGCCGCTCGTCGAGACGCACAGCTCCATCGCCTGGAAGCTGCTCCAGGCGATGGCGAAAAACTACGCGGACTAGCGACTAGCCGAGGCGGAGCATCTCGTCGGCCTGCTCGATCAGGAGCGGGTCGTGGGTTGCGCAGACGATCGCCGTTCCGTGCTCGCGCGCCAGGCGGACGAACAGCGCGCCGACGGCCAGCGCGTTCGCCTGGTCGAGGCGGGAGGTCGGCTCGTCGGCCAGGAGGAGCTCCGGTTTCGCCGCCAGAGCTCGCGCGATCGCCACGCGGCCGCGCTCGCCTGTTGAAAGGCGCGAGACTCGCTGCGCGGCGCGATCCTCGAGCCCGACCGCGACGAGCATCTCCTGCGCGCCGTCGGGCGGGCGACCCCGGAGCGCCAGAGCGAGCTCGACGTTCTCGAGCGCGCTGAGCGCCGGGACGAGACCCGGCTGCTGGCCGACGTAGCCGACGTGGTCGCGCCGGAAGCGCGCCCGCGCCGCTCGGTCGAGCGCGGTCAGCTCCGTTCCGAGCACGTCGACCTCGCCTGCGGTCGCCAGCTCGAGCCCGGCGAGGACGTGGAGGAGCGTCGTCTTCCCCGAGCCCGACGGGCCGGTCACCGCCGTCAGCGTCGAGCTGCGGAACTCGGCGTCGAGGCGCTCCAGGGCTGCCCGAGCCGTCGTCCCGCGGCCGTAGACCTTCGTCAGCCCACGGATCTGCGCGACCGCGCCTGTCGCCGTCGCGGCCTCGATGGGAGCGGCCGGCACGGCTTGGGCGGTGCCCGGGTTGCCCCGAGCCGAGACGACGATCCCGCCGTCCGCAAGCCGCGCGCTCGCGTGGCCGTGGATCCCCGAGCGGCGAAGCAGCTCCTCCGGCAGGCGCAGCCAGCCGCCGCGACCGACGACGATCGTCTCCTCGCCGCCGAGCTCGCGGGTCGTCTCCTCGCTGACGCGGCCGTCCCGGATCTGGACGATGCGGTCGGCGATCTCGGTCGAGGCGGGATCGTGGCTGACGATCACAGCGGTGCAGCGCTCGGCGCGGACGAGCTCGCCGATCGTGGCGTAGACGAGTGCCGCGCTCTCCGCGTCCAGCTCGCCCGTCGGCTCGTCGGCGAGGAAGAGCCGGGGCCTGTGGGCGACCGAGGCGGCGACGGCGACGCGCTGCTGCTCGCCTCCGGAGAGCTCACCGGGGCGCGCCGCCCGCCTGTCCCCAAGACCGACCCGCTCGAGCAGCTCGTCCGCTCGCCGGAGCTGCTCCTCCCGTGACACACCGGCGAGCCCGAGCTCCAGCCCGACGAGCTCGCGGGCGGTCAGCTCGGGCGAGAGCGCCCGGGCGTAGTGCTGGTCGGCGTAGCCGACGGTGCGCGTCCGGTAGCGGGCGACCTCGCGCGCCGGCAGCTTCCCGAGCTCGAGCCCGAAGACCCGGACGATCCCGGCCGACGGTCGGTCCAGACCCGCCAGGATCCGGAGGAACGTCGTCTTGCCGGAGCCGCTCGGCCCGAGCACGGTCACGACCTCTTCCTCCCGGATCGTCAAGGAGAGACCCTGCAGCGCCGCGGCATCCCCCTCGGCGGTCTGATGGACCCGAAAGAGATCCCTGATCTCGACCGCGGCGCTCATGTGCCGACCTCCGCGAAACGGCCTGCGACGTCCGCGCGGAAGGCGCGGCGCGTGGCCGCGGCGACGAGGAGCCAGCCGATCGTCGCGTAAGCCACCAGTCCGAGCAGGAGCACCGTCCAGTCGGCCCCAAGGAGGAGCGGCGGCTCCGCGTGGCCCGCGCTTGCCGTCAGCGTCACGAGCGCGACGATCAACGCTGCGAGTACCGCACCGAGAGCAAGCCCGCCGAGCAGCCCGAACCCGGCCACGAGCCCCGCGCGGAACCGAAGGTGGCGACGCAGCGTCGCGGGCTCTGCGCCCTGCGCCTCCAGGTCGAAGAGCTCGCCGCGCTCGTCGCGCAGGTCGGACACCAGCCCGAGCAGGATCCCGGCGAGTGCCAGCACGAGCGCGGCTGCGGCGCCTCCGGCGAGCGTGATCAGCGTGCCGCGTGCGAGCGGCTCGGAGCGGAGGTCGGAGAGCACCCGGCGGTGAAACGTCACCTGGAGCGCGTCGAACGGCGGCCGGTGCAAGGCCGCCTCGAGCCGCCGCTCGGCGCCTTTCGGTGCGTCGACCCAGACCTCAGTCGCAGCGCCGCTCCCGGGGGCGTCGGCGTTCAGGGCGGTCGCGACCGTCGCCTGGTCGGCGAGGACGACGTCGCCGTCCACCGTGGGCGCGCGACGCAACGGCGCCACCACCTGGGCGAGGATCCGACCCGAGCCGAGGTCGAGCGGCACCACTCCGCCCGGGCCCGTGAGCGCACGGACACCACTCGACGCGGCTACCGGAACCGGTCGATCGTCCGTCGGTTGGCGGGCCCGGAAGCGGGCCACGTTGTCGCCCGTGACCAGGTAGCGAAGGCTGGGTGCGCTGCCGTTGATGCCGCCGGTTCCGGTCCAGTCGGCGAAGTCCACGGGGAGCTTCCGGCCGTCCACCGCGGGCGTTCCGATCCTCATCGTCCCCTGAGCGACGGCCGCCGCATTGGCCCCGCCGTTGGGCACGCCGTGGAGACCCGTGTTCGTCAGGTCGAACGTGAAGGAGACGAGCAGGCCGCCGCGCGCATCCGGCGGCACGCGCGCCGCGAGCGTGCGCGCAGCCGTGGTGCCGAGCGCGAGCCCGCGCGCCGAGCCGGTGGGCGTGACGACGAAGGCGCGCACGGCGACGTCGTCGCCGTTGGCGCGGAGCGGCAGGACGAGCCGGCGCGCGCTCGCGGGCAGCCGCACGCCTCGGAGCGCCACCGAGCCGCGAGGCCGGAGCACGCTCGCGAGGGCCTGCCGGGATTCCGGCGAGTAGTCGTCTCGCCACCGAAGGTTGTCGAGATCGTCGCTGGGCACACCGAGCAGGTCGAAGCCACGGCCCTCGGCGCCGGCGATGTTGCCGGAGAGGCGAATCACGGGGAAGGCGTGCGCGCCCGGCACCGCGGCGGCGAAGCGCTCGACGGGCGCCGCCCGGAGGACCGGAACCAGTCGCGTCAGATCCTCCTTCGCGATCGCGTCGACGGGGACGGCAAACGCGGCCTGGTCGCGCTGGCCGCGCGCAAGCGTCGAGCGGTAGGCCTCGGCGAACACCGCGAGCCCGAGGGTGACGACGAGGAAGGCCGCCGCGACGGCCGCGCGGCCCGGGTTCCGGGCGAGCGAGAGCGCGGCGAGGCGGATCGGCGTAGGGCCGGAGCGGCCGGCCCGCTCGAGCAGGCGCAGGGCCGGCGCGAGCGCGCGGGCGCAGACGACCGCCGCCGCGAAGGCGATCAGGGCGGGGAGGACGAGCAGGACGGCGCCGGTTCCGCGCTCGTCCGCAAGCGTGTTCGCGTCGGCCGCGCCACGGGCGAGCGCGACGGCGACGGCGACGACCGCTCCCGCCGCCGCGGCGTCGATGGGCGTGACGGTCAACGCGCCGAGCCGGGCGGCGGCCATCCGGAGGGAGAGGAGGACGACGACAGCGGCCGTGAGGCCGAGCCCCGCCGCCAGCGCGACCCCGCCCGCATTCGCGACCGAGTGCCGGAGCACGGCGCCCGCGGGCACCTCCGCGCGGCCGGCCACGAGTGCGCCGATTCCCGCGCCGACCGCCCAGCCGAGCGCTGCGCCCGCGAGTGCCACCACGACGGCCTCGCCGCCGGAGACGAGCGCGAGCTGCCAGCGGCGCGCGCCGTACCAGGTCAACCGACGCCACTCTGCCTCCGCGTCGCGGCGCATCCCCACGGCCGCGAGCACGGCGAACGCGAGCAGGAGCGCGGCCGCCTGGCCGCCGATCAGCAGGAGACGCCGCGCGGCGACGCGACCCGTCCGGTCGGCCTCCCGGAGCTCCGTCGTCGGAGCCGTGACCTCGTACGCGAGCGTGAGCGCGCTCAGGCTGGCGCCCGCCCGCGTCACCTCGTTCGTGAAGCGGTGGAGCGACCACGGATGGACCTGGCCGGGCGCGAGCGGCAGCGTCCAGGTGTAGCTCCTGTACGTCGGCTCGAAGGCGGGCACCGCCGCGAGACGCTCGACTCCCTCCGCGAGCAGCAGCGGGGGGGTCGCCGCGGTGTGGTAGCGCAGTGACGAGCTCAGGACGCCGGCGTACGTCTCGCGCGTGACGAGGTCGCCGAGCGGAACCGCCGATTCGAGGCTCGCGCGGCCGACCCGGACCAGGCGGAGGCCGGGCAGCCGCGGGATCGGGCCGGTCCCGCCGAGCTGGACGACCTCGCAGCGCTGCGGTCTGCACTGCGCGGGGAGCCGCCCCGACTGAAGGCGAACGAAGCGGCCGAGCCCGTCGACAGCGCCGAGGTCGAACAGCCGTCCGGCCGCCTGGCTCTGGCGGAACAGCATCGCGCGTACGGGCCGGTCGCCGAAGGGCCGCAGCGCGGAGCGGGCGGCCGAATCGACGTCCGAGAAGTGGTTCGACGGACCGCTGGCGATCCCGCCCCAGACCACGCGGACGGCCCGGTCGGCAGCGGCCAGCTGGGCCGTCTGCCGCTCCAGGCTCCGGTCACGCGCCACGAGGCTCCCGGCGGAGACCGCCGCGAGCAGGGCCGCCGCTGCGGCGATCCCGAGTGCCACGAGGCCGACGCGCTCGCCCCGCCGCACGAGCCGCACCCCGGCGAGTCGCAGCGGGAACAAGATCCGCCGTGTGATCATCGGCGAATGATCTCGCGCACACGGCGCGCTCCGTCGCGACGACTCGTCAGGACCGTGGTTGGCCTCGCTGCCGTGGTTGCCGCGTTCGGCGGCTTCTCGATTGCACGGGCGCAGGCGGACGAGTCAGGCGTGGAGAGTTCGGCTCGGATCTGGAAGATCCACTACCGCGCCCATAACGGGATGCGCCGCTCCGCGCTGGTGGTGCTTCCCTCGTGGTACGGACCCGGAAAGAATCCGCCGATCCCGCTCGTGATCTCGCCGCACGGTCGCGGTGTTTCCGCGCGGGAAAACGCCGAGCGCTGGGGCCAACTGCCCGAGATCGGCGAGTTCGCGGTGGTGAACCCCAGCGGTGAGGGAAGACGCCTACCCCTGTACTCCTGGGGATATGACGGGCAGATCCGAGATCTCGGCGCGATGCCGGGGATCGTGGAACGTGCACTTCCGTGGCTGCATGTCGATCGCAGTCGGATCTACGCCTTCGGCGCGAGCATGGGCGGTCAGGAAACCTTACTGCTGGCGGCCAGATATCCGTCCCTGCTGGCCGGCGCGGCGGCGTTCGACGCTGTCACCGACATGCGCAGTCGGTACCTGGAGCTCCGCCGGCTCCGCTGCAGCCCTTCCTGCGAGCGGCGGTGGGGCGAGCCGCTCGGCCGAGCCCTCCAGACGCTTGCAAGCTACGAGATCGGCGGGACGCCGGGCACGGTTCCCGCTGCCTACGCGCGCCGCAGCCCAATCCACTATGTGCGGCGGCTCGCCACGTCGGGCGTCCCCATTCAGCTCTGGTGGAGCAAAACCGACGAAGTCGTGTACCAGCGAACGCAGTCCTACCGGTTCGCGCGTGCTCTCCAGCGACTCGAACCGGTCGCGCGGGTGGACGTGCACATCGGAGCATGGCGGCACGCGTCCGAGATGGTGGCCAAACGCGATCTCGGAGCCGCCTTGGCCGCGTTCGATCTACTCCCCGTGGAACCGGTGAGCGCCGCGGCGCGTGTGTGGAGCGGTTCGGCTCGACTCGTGCATCCGCTGCTTCCCTGGCATCCGGCCGTCCTCGACCGAAGCGGGAAGCTGCTGGCGTGGTACCGGCCGGACGCGCACCTCGGGTACGACCGCGTCCTTCGCCTCGGCTGGAACTTCATCGAGCGGCGAGTGCCGCGGGATCCCCGATCGGGGACAAAGATGTATCTGCGCTACGCCGTCTTCGACGGGCGCACGTTGCGCGGGATCTACTGGCAGCACAACCCTGCGTTCGTGAACGCGTCGTTCGTCGACTCGGTCGTCGCCTGGTATCCCTACTCCGGCGACCGCCGGGCGGTCGCCGCCGTGCGGGAGATGCTCGACTACCAGCTCGCGCACGGGACGACGCCGGCGCGCTGGGACTGGGCGGGTGTGCCGTTCTCCACCAGCTGCGCCGGGGCAGCCGCGTACGGACGGTGTCTCGCCGGTGTCCCGCGTCGCTTCTACGGCGGCCTCGAGCCGGACAAGGTCGGCCTGCTCGGACGAGCCTACGTCCGCTTCTACGAGCTCACCGGCGAGCGGCGCTTCCTCCGCGCCGCCGTCGCGGCGGCCGACGCGCTGGCGCGGCACGTCCGCGCCGGCGATGTCGCGCACACGCCGTGGCCGTTCCGCGTCGACGCGCGGACGGGACGTGTCGTCGACGGCGCGGAGTTCGGCGGCGCCGTCGTCGGCCCGGTGAGCCTGTTCGACGAGCTGATCCGCATCGGCGCGGGCGACACCGCCGCCTACCGTCGCGCGCGCGACCTCGGCTGGTCGTGGATCCTGCGCTCCCAGCTGAATCCGGCGAGTCCGGCCTGGAACCGGTGGAGCGGCTTCTACGAGGACGTCCCCTACAACCTCGACAGCCGGAACCAGGCCTCGCCGACGCTGACGGCGCTCTACCTCCTCGACCGCTCCAACCCGGCCTCGATCGATCCCGCCTGGCGTGAGCATGCGACGGCGACGCTGGACTGGGTTCGCACGGCCCTCGGCCGGGGTCCGTTCCTCGGAGCGTGGGGGATCGACGAGCAGCGCGCAACGGGGCGGCCAGGCTGCTGCTCGCCGGTCGGTCTCGGCAGCACGGCCTCGCGGTGGGCCGTGGCCAACGCACTGCTCTACGCCCGCACCGGTGATCCGTCCGCGCGCGAACTCGCCTTCCGCTCGCTCAACTACGCCACCTACTTCGCCGGGAACGACGGGCGGATCTCCTGTTGCGGCCGGCGCTCGACGAACACGTACTGGTTCAGCGACGGCTACAGCGACTACCTGCGGAGCTTCAACTGGGCGATGGCCGCGATTCCGGAGCTCGCGCCACGCGGCCGCGACCACCTGCTCGGCTCGACCTCGGTCGTTCGCTCGGTCCTCTATAGCCGGCGCTCGCTCGTGTACCGGACGTTCGACCAGCACGGCGTCGAGGCCCTGCGCCTGGCCTTCGCTCCGAGGAGCGTGCTGGCGGATGGGAAGGCGCTTGCACTGAGGCGTGATCTCGCCGAGGAGGGATACGTGGTCGCCCGCGTCGGCGGCGACGCGATCGTGCATGTCCGCCACGATCGGGCGCGGACGATCAGGATCGTCGGCTAGCGAGGACGAATCCGACCGCCGCGCCGTAGACGGCCGGCACGCCTAACTAAGTCCGGAATGGGTAGTCCGAATTGTTGCGTCAGCCTTACGAACTTCTTACCACCGTTTTAAGCCCGTCTTAGGTTCAGCAGTGATCCTGCCGCGATGGCGAGGTCAAACCGGAAGAGCATCGCTGAGCGTCCGTCGGCCGCGCCGTTTCGCCTCTCCCTGGCAGCCGCCGCCGCTTCCTCCGCCTGCCAAGCGGCGGCGGCTCCTCTGCGGGCAGCGGTCGCGACGCCGGGCGTCGGCCATGTTCTTCGGCGCGCATAGGGCCCCGCGGGTCCTGCTTCCGGTCGCTGTCGCCCTGGCAATCGCGACCTCGGCGCTCGTGATGGCACCTCCCGCGTCGGCGTCCACGTGCTGGCAGCGTGTGATCGCCGACTGGCGCGACGGCCGCGTCGACGGCACGTACAGTGCCAGCTGCCTCCGCGACGCGATCCGGAATCTGCCGGAAGATCTCCGGATCTACGGGAGCGCCGAGGAGGACATCACCCGGGCTTCCAAGCCGCGTCGATCGGCGCGCCGAAAGCAGCGACGCCGGACGTCGCCGCGCACGGCGACGCGTTCCCGGTCCGCGCGGCGGTCGTGGCCGCGGCCACAGGCTTGGTGGCCCTCGCCGTCGCGACCTCGCTGTGGCGGACGAGCCGCCGACGAAGGGCCTAGACCGTGACGGCCGCCTTCCGCCGCTGAGCTACGGGCCGCTCACGCTCGACGACGAGCCCGCCGTCGGCCTACTGCGCGCGGCGCTCGAGCGGGTGGACTTCACTGTGGAGCGCCTGGAAGCCGTCCTCGGCACGCACGAGCTCTCCTCGCGTCCCGCGGACACCCTCGTCCACGCGCGCCGGCTCGACGGAGGCGATCCGTTCGCCACGCTCGCGAGGCTCTTCGTGGTCGGGGTCCCGGTCGACCTGGGCCTCGCGACCGAGGCGCTCGCGCCGCTCGCGCCCGACCGGCTCGCGCGGCTCGGCCTCGTCCGCGTCGGAGGAGAGGAGCTGCAGCCGCTCGTGCGGCTCGTCCCGCACGGCGACTACCACGTCTGCTCCGACCTCCATCACGAAAGCGCGCTCGACACTCCCTCCGACTACGTGCCAGGGATCCAGGCACCCTCGGTCACGCTCGCGAAGCTCGCGGTACGTCGCGGGGTGGCGGAGACACTTGACCTCGGCACCGGCTGTGGCATCCAGGCGTTGCTGACGGCGAAGCACAGCGACCGTGTCATGGCCACCGACGTCAATCCGCGTGCGTTGAGCTTCGCAGCCTTCAACACGCGGCTGAACGGGATCGAGAACGTCGAGCTCGGGCTCGGCGGCGGCTTCGAGCCGGTGGAGGGGAGACGCTTCGACCTCGTCGTCTCGAACCCGCCCTACGTCGTCTCGCCCGACGCGTCGTTCAGGTATCGCGACAGTGGGCTCGCGACGGACGAGCTCTGCCGAGGGATCGTCCGAGACGTTCCCCGCTTTCTCGCCGACGGAGGCTACGCGCACATCCTCGTCAGCTGGGTGCACGAGCCTGGACGTTGGGCCGAGCCTCTACGCGAGTGGGTGTCCGGAGGAGGTTGCGATGCATGGCTTCTGCACTTCGGGTCGCAAGACCCGCTGAGTCATTCCGCCCAGTGGCTCGGCCCGCTCGGGGAGGGCGATCCGGTGGAGTTCGAGGCGGCTCTGGACCGTTGGCTCGAGTACCTCCGCCGCAACGAGATCGGGGCGATCGGCTACGGGGCGGTCGTCCTGCGACGACGAGACCGGAGCCCGAACTGGATCCGCGAAGACGAGGTCGCGCTGGAACGGCTCGAATCCGCCGGCGACCAGACGCTTCGGCTCTTCGCCGCGCAGGACTACCTCCAGGCCCTGCCGGACGACAGGGAGTTGCTCGGCCGCCGCTTCAGGCTCGCCGAGGGCCAGCGCCTCGACCAGACGCTGGTGTGCGAGGGCGGCGTCTCTTCCGTCGAGACGCAGACGCTGAGGTCAGACGCGGGGTTCGGCTTTCGCGTCGGCGTCGACCGCTACACCGCGAGCCTGCTGCCGCACTTCGACGGCGAGCGGCGACTCGAGGAGGTCCTCGTGCACGCCGCGACGGAGATCGAGCTCGATCCGGGCGAGCGCGAGCGCTTCCTGCCGGCGGCGCTCCCGGTCGTCAGGCGCCTGCTCGAGCTCGGCTTTCTTCTGCCCGAGGACTGAGGCCGCTCAGATGGGCTGGTTGTGCTGGACGTCCCAACCGGCCGTGACGGGCTGATCGAGGGATCCGTCCGGCTTCTGGGGTCGATATTCCAGCTCGATCTTCCCGAAGTTGAAGGAGATCTGGTCCGTCGGGAGGTCGTCGCCGTGAGCGGACCCGCCCGTCTGGTACGAGGAGACGAGCACGTCAGTGAACTTGAAGACGAGGAACTCGAGCTGACCCTTCCCGGCCTTGCGCGCTGTCAGGACGGCCTGCTTGATGTGCTTTCCCGTCGCGCAGGACAGCATCAGAGTCGGCGACGCTTTGTTGATGCGCGTGACGAAGTGCAGGTCCTGGATCTGCACCCTGCCCGCGCCGGCACCGCCCCCGGGATGGGCAGTCGCGGCATTTGTCTCGCCCCAGCTGAAGGACTCGAGCTCGATCTCTCCCTTGTGCTTCGAGTCGAGAGACTCTCCCTGGATTCCGTCGATCTTCAGGAAGTAATCGACTGCAGCCACAAAATCACCTCGGGAGTCACACCGGCGACGGCGTGCCGGCTGCGGCGACCCTACCAGCATCTCTTTGACCTGTCACTCACTCGCAAACCTCGGCGGCGTAGAGGTCGTAGGGCAGTCGCTCGAGCGTGTCCCGGCGCGGCCGCGGGACCGGGAAGAAGCGGGAGATGGCGCGTTCGGCAAGCCAGCCGAGCTCAGCCCTCGCGGCCAGCACGTGCGCGATCGCGGTGCGATCGCCGCCGAAGGCGACGAACTCGATCCGGTTGCGCCACGGCTCGAGGACAGCGGCGGCGGTCTCGGCGGCTTCCTCGATCAACGCCCGCGCCTGCTCCTCGCGGCGCCTCCGGAAGCGATTGGCCGACGAGCCGCCCTTCTTGTGGCGGCCCTTCACGAATCGGGAACCGACCTTCGAGGCGGCCAGCCGCTCGCCGTCGAACACTCCGACCGCGTAACCGCCGAGCCGCACGAAGAGCACGCCGACGACGTGATCCTCCGCCAGGGCGTCGAAGAGCGGGCCCAGATGCACGGCGTCGTACTCGCCCGTGTGCTCGAGCCCAAAGGCCGGCCGGACGACGATCTCCTCACCGGCGGACTCGATCCGGACGGCGCCGTCGGCATAGCTCGTGCGCCCGGCCTCGCCCTCGAGCGACGCCAGGCGCTTGCGCACGTTCTCGCGTCCAACGAAGCGGCCCACGCGACGCGAGCCTAGTTGCGGCGCTGCACCGCGGCGCCCGGCGTTCTATGCTCGCAGCGTGCAGCAGACGCGCACTCGCGCTGAGAGCCAGACGAAGTTCCTCCTCGAGGAATCGCAGCTGCCGCGGCGCTGGTACAACATCCGCTCCGACATGCCGACGGCGCCGCAGCCCGTGCTGCACCCGGGCACGGGGCAGCCGGTCGGGCCGGACGATCTCGCGCCGCTCTTCCCGATGGAGCTGATCGGCCAGGAGGTGAGCGAGGAGGCGGAGATCGACATCCCGGAGGAGGTCCTGGAGATCTACAGCCTCTGGCGTCCGACGCCGCTCTACCGCGCGCACCGGCTCGAGGCGGCGATCGGGACCCGCTCGCGCATCTTCTACAAGTACGAGGGCGTCAGTCCGCCCGGCAGCCACAAGCCGAACACGGCGGTCGCCCAGGCCTTCTACAACAAGAAGGAAGGACGGACGCGGCTCTCGACCGAGACCGGCGCGGGCCAGTGGGGGAGCGCGCTCGCGTTTGCGTGCAAGCTGCTCGGGCTCGAGTGCAAGGTGTACATGGTTCGCGTCTCGTACGAGCAGAAGCCCGCCCGGCGCTCGATGATCAAGACGTGGGGCGCAGAGATCGTGCCGAGCCCCTCCGAAGACACCCAGTCCGGCCGCGCGATCCTCGCGGAGCATCCGGACTCGCCGGGGAGCCTCGGCATCGCGATCTCGGAGGCGGTCGAGGACGCCGCCGGGCGTGACGACACGGCCTACTCGCTCGGGAGCGTCCTCAACCACGTGCTGCTGCACCAGACCGTGATCGGGCAGGAGGCGCTCGCGCAGATGGACCTCGCGGACGCCTTCCCCGACGTCGTCATCGGCTGCGTCGGCGGCGGCTCGAACTTCGCCGGGCTCTCGTTTCCGTTCCTGCGCGAGAAGATCGCCGGGCGCGAGATCGACGTGCTCGCCTGCGAGCCGGCGGCCTGCCCGACCCTGACGCGCGGCGTCTTCGCATACGACTTCGGCGACACGAGCAAGTTGACCCCGCTCGTGGCGATGCACACGCTCGGCCACGACTTCGTCCCCGCGCCGATCCACGCCGGCGGGCTTCGGTACCACGGGGTCGCGCCGTTGATCTCGCAGCTCGTGCGCGACGGGCTGATCCGTGCGGAGGCGTACCTGCAAAACGACGTGTTTGCGTCGGCCGTCCTGTTCGCCGCAAGCGAGGGGATTCTCCCGGCGCCCGAAGCCGCGCACGCGATTCACGGAACGCTCCAGGTGGCGAAGGCCGCCGACGAGGCGGGCGAGGAGCGCACGATCCTCCTGAACCTTTCCGGCCACGGACACTTCGACATGGCCGCCTACGACAACTACTTCGCCGGCAAGCTCGAGGACGTCGCCCTCGACGAGGACGAGATGAGCCGTGCGCTGCGGGCCATCGAGGGCTTGCCGAGTCCCGCTTAGCGATCAAGGGGTCTCAGTCGGCCGGTACTCCAGGAGGACCCCTCCATGCAGTTCTTTCTGGAAACCGAGCGCTTGGTGTTACGACGGTTCACCGAGGACGACGTCGACAACCTCGTCGAGCTCGACAGCGATCCGGACGTGATGCGCTTCATTAACGGCGGTCGACCGACGCCGCGCGACGAGATCGAGAACGAGGTTCTGCCCAGTTTCCTTGACTACTACGAGCGCTTTGCGGGGTACGGCTTCTGGGCCGCCGTGGAGAAGTCGAGCGGGGAATTCGTTGGTTGGTTCCATTTCCGACCGGCGGAGGGCGCCCACCCCGGCGAGGTCGAGCTGGGCTACCGGCTGCGGAGATCGGCATGGGGAAAGGGGTATGCGACTGAAGGCTCGCGTGCGCTGATCCACAAGGGCTTCGCCGAGCTTGGCGTTCAACGCGTGTTCGCAACGACGATGGTCGTGAACGTCGCGTCGCGACGCGTGATGGAGAAAGCAGGCCTGAAGTTCGTGCGGACCTTTCACCAGCCGTGGCCCGACTACATCGAGGGCCAGGAGGAAGGCGACGTCGAGTATGCGCTGCTCAGATCGGAGTGGGAGCCGGACGCTCTCAGTAGCGGTCGATCTCGATCAGGCGCTCGTCGCTGATCCCGAAGTGGTGCGCGACCTCGTGGAGGACGACCCGCCTCACCTCGCGCCGGAGGGTCTCCGGATCGTGCCCGTAGAGACGCACGAGTGGACCGCGGAAGATCGTGATCTTGTCCGGCGGCACCCCGCCGTAGTGGCTGCTGCGCCTGGTGAGCGGGACGCCCTGGTAGAGGCCGAGCAGCCGCTGGCCCGCAGGTGGTTCGCCTTCGACCACGATCTCCACGTTCGACATGCTCGTCCGCAGCTCTTGCGGCAGCGTGTCGAGTACGCCCTGGGCGTACTCCTCGAACGCGTCTCCCGAATCGAGCGGATCGCCTTCCATCTCCAGAGGGTAGACCGGCGTACTTGGAGCGCGCCCTGCCGGCCGGCGAGAGCCTGCTACTGTGGAGATCTACGAGAGCGAGTACTGGTTGGCAATCACGCCTCCCACCTACCGTTCGTTAGTTGGTAGAGGAGGTGTTTTTTTGATGGCAACCGGAACCGTGAAGTGGTTCAACGACTCCAAGGGGTATGGCTTCATTTCCCCCGAGGACGCGGGCAAGGATCTCTTCGTTCACCACAGCTCAATCGCTGGTGACGGCTACAAGTCGCTCCCCGAGGGAGCGAAGGTCGAGTTCGAGACCGCCGAGGGACCGAAGGGCCCCGAGGCGAAGAACGTCGTCCAGGTGTAGCTGTTCGAGTTGATGCGCGCGTCCTGAGGGCGCGCGCATCCTCATCTCTGTCCGGCGTCGCGAGTCCGTCTGTTCAAGGAAAGTGAGCGCACATGCGCGGAACGATGCTCTGGTTCAACGAGGTCAAGGATCACGGCTTCATCTCTACGGAGGCTGAGGAGCGCCTATACGTGCGCGGCTCCGACTTCGCAGGCGGCGTCCGGCCCAAGGGCCGCTGCGCAGGGCTCGCCGTGGCTTTTGTCGTCACGGATGACGATGGCGCCCGGAAGGCCGAAGAGGTCGTCCTGGTGGAGGAGATTGCGCCGCGCCGGGCACGTCTGCGCCACGGCGGCATGCGCGCGCGGTCGTAGGCCACCGACGTCCCTTACGTCATCCCAACCGGCGGTCGAATCTCGGCCTCCGGAAGCGGAAGTCGGATCGTGAAAGCGGTACCCGCGCCTGGAGGGCTTTCCACCTCGACGTCGCCGCCCATCGCCTGAGCCAGCTCGCGGACGATCGCGAGTCCGAGACCTGTGCCGACCTGACGGTGCCCGTTGTAGCGGCGGTAGAGAAAGAAGCGTTCGAACGCGTGCGGGATTTCCTCGGCCGCGATTCCCGGACCGGTGTCCGTAACGGCGAGCCGGCCGGCTGCCGTCGCGAGCGTGACGGTGCCTCCCGGCGGCGTGCAGCGCAGCGCGTTCTCGACGAGGTTGGAGACGGCCTGGAGCAGGCGATCCGGATCAGCGCTCGCCGGCGCCGCCGATTCCCGCTGGAGCTCGAGCTGCACGCCGAGCTCTCGTGCGCGCGCGGCGTGTCTGGAGGCGCTCTCGCGCGCGATCTCGGCGAGATCGACCGTCGTCGGACGAATGTCGAATCGCTGCCGGTCGAGGCGAGCGAGGTGGAGCAGATCGGCGATGAGGCGTTCGAGCCGCTCCGCCTCGGTGCGGATCACCTTCACAGCACGGTCAGGCGTCAGCACACCTTCTTCGAGAGCCTCGGCGTAGCCGCGGATCGCCGTCAGCGGCGTCTTCAGCTCGTGGCTCACCGAGAGCAGGAATGAGCGTTCGGCCTCACGTGCACGTCTGAGCTGGTCTGCCATCGTGTTGAACGATTCTGCGAGCGCGCGAAGCTCGAGGGATCCGGAGACCGGAAGCGGCTGGGGACTTTCGCCGGCGGCCAGGCGACTGCTGGCCCTCGCGACGCGCACGACGGGTCTTGCGATGCCGCGGGCGAGCGCCGCTGCCACCGCCGCGGCGAGCAGGCAGCCGAGCGCGCCGGCGGCTGCCAGCGCGAACCAGAACGGCCGGCTGTCGGAGCGCACCGAGCTGGCGGTGCGCAGCAGAACCACGACGTCGGCGTCGGTCCACCGGGTCGCGTACAGGTAGTCGTGCCCGTTGACCGTAATCCGTCCCGCCGGGCTATCCGGAAGCAGCAGCCGGGCCTGTCGGCGCGGCAGCACCGAGAGCCGCTCGTCCTGGGTCGTGAGGAAGCGGCCGAGCGGGCCGGGCGACGGACGCAGATCTTCGTTCGCGAGCAGCGCGACCTGGCGACGGAGGCCGTTGAGCGCGGCATGCTCGATCGATCGACGCACGAGATACGCGCCGGCGAGCAACGACACCGAAACGGCGGCGAGAACTGAAGCCGCAATGGCCAGGCCCAGGCGCCTCTGGAGCGAAATCACGCCTCCCGGGGAGCTTTGTCTTCGCGGGCTCGGTAGCCGACGCCGCGGACGGTCTCGATCAATTCGGGGCGACCGAGCTTCTTTCGCAACTGTGCTACGTGGACGTCGACGGTACGCGTACCTCCCGCAAAGGAGAGCCCCCAGACGCGCCCGAGCAGCCGATTCCGGCTCACGACCTGCCCGGCATTTCGCGCGAGCTCGGCCAGAAGCTCGAACTCCAGCGTGCGCAACGAAACGGGCAGACCCGCGACCGCGACTCTGCGAAGGCCGAGGTCGAGGCGAACGTCTCCCAGCTCGATCACTCCGGATTCAAGCGGATCGGGCTCGGCGCGCCGCAGGATCGCGCGCACCCGCGCCACGAGCTCGCGCGGCGAGAACGGCTTGGTCACGTAATCGTCGGCGCCCAGCTCGAGACCGATGATCCGGTCGGTCTCCTCGTCGCGAGCGGTCAGGATCAGAATCGGAACGCGTCCGCTTGCCCGAAGCTGCCGGCAGACGTCGAATCCGTCGATGTCCGGCAGGCCGAGGTCGAGAACGACGAACCGCGGCTCCCGCCACTCGACAGCGTTGAGCCCTCCCTCGCCCGTGCGTTCGCGAACGACCTGGAAGCCGGCCTGCTCGAGGTACGCGCCGACGAGGTCACCGATCGCCTCGTCGTCCTCGATCACGACGGCGACCCCCGTCACGGCCGGAACGCCCTGACCGCGGATACGAACTGCCCGTCATGGACAACGACCGCGACATCGCCCCGCCGAAGTCGGCTCAAGCGCACGCGACGACCGTCGAGCCTGACGATCGTCGATCGGTTGATCGCAAACCGCATCCGGCTGCCGTCGAGCTCGCGGAGGCCAAACCAAGGCGGTCGTACCCTGACGATGAGGCCGCGGTCGACGGCCTGAGGCGCGGCTGCACCAGGCGACGCGACGATCAGGGCGACAGAAAGCACGAGCCAGAGCCACAGCCGTCGCATGCCGCATGCATACGGGACGCCGATCAGGGCCAGGTGTGCGGCCTGTAAAGCGAACGTAAAACGCGTCAGCTGTGCGCGGGAAAGATCCCCTGGAGGGCGATGATGTAGTTCAGGCTGATGTACGGCTGCCGGTTGTCGTGCGCTTGGCCGCCGCCGCTGCGACCGATCATCGCCGCGCTCATCTTTGCGTTCTGCGTCGCGGTGTAGGCGCCACCCGCAGCCGGAACGCCGTTACTGGGATTCCTCGTCGTCGATGCGCCGCTGCTCGCCCGGACTGGATGCGAGTGCCCCGGCAGCTGGCTCGCCGTCAACTTGACGGTCTCGTGGCCGCCGGTCGAGCCGAGCTCGTAGTCCGACCCTGCCGCGCTCTGGCCCGCGCCCACCGGCACGCGACCGCGCAGGTCGGGGAGCGCGAACGTCGTCATTCCGTCCCCTCCATAGGTGTTCCCGAGTAGCGAGAAGAGCGCCTGGTTTTGGTTGATCGGCAAGAGCTGGCCCGCGCAGAGCGCCCAACCCGGAGGCGCGAAGCCGAATGCCACGAGCCTGATCTCGCCAAGAAATGGATCCATTGTGGAACCTCCCTCTGTCTCGCTGGTGCGTGCCACGGCCCAGCGGCGGCCGTCGCGGAATGCGCTCCTCGCCGCGGCGCAGCCTCAGCCGCGGGTCACGTGCGCTGAGACTGCGAGCCAGCGACCGTCCCGGCGCGCCCAGACGTCGGTGTAGCGGCCGGCCGCTTCCTTGCCATCGCGCCCCGTGTAAGTGGTTCGCGCGTGGATGATCGCGACGTCGCCGAGGAGCCGGATCTTGACGTCGTGCGCTTGGAGATTCTCGATCGCGACCGGCTTCGCCGTCTGCTCCAGGAACGCTTCCCGGTCGACGAGGGAGCCGTCGGGGTTCGAGCAGAGGAAGTCGTCCGCCAGGATCTCGTCGAAGCGACGGACGTCCGAGTGCTGAACGGACTGGATGTAGTCCCGGTTCAGGTCAGCCAGGATTTCGAGCTGGGACTCGGTCGTAGTCGCGATCTCCGGTCACTCCCTCGCCTCTCCGAAAAGTACCTGCCGGGGCCCGGGAACGCTGGTTACAGGTTCTTGATGGGCAGAACCGAACGTTGCGCAAACCACGTCACGGTCGTGGCCGAGCCGCTGAACCTCGATTGAGGCGATCGATCAGGCGAGATGACGCTGGCGCACGCGAGCGACCATCGGATGGTGTTGCCGAGCGCCTTCGTGGAACTTGCGTAGCTTCCGCACTGTGGAAGACCCGTTTGTCCGGCTTCAGAGTGGCCTCGCAGAGGTCTGGCCGGCCCTGACGTTGCGCTCTCGCGCCCCCACGCCGGAGCTTGTCCCGTAGCTCGTAGAACTTGAGGTGGCGGTCCTCCCGCCTTGTCCGGTCGCGCAGCGACCGTGGCGAGTGCGAAGTCGTCAATCGACAGGAGGAGGAACCGCCATGAAGACCGTATCGCGGGAGCAGGTCG
>WNGF01001048.1_pt1 | contig 40625 bp, 40 predicted proteins | sample 5400641 | NCBI WGS metagenome assembly WNGF01 (sample SAMN13153371, study PRJNA577476) | soil metagenome | isolation source: 80 cm soil or saprolite under grassland replicate 2 | place: USA:California | collected 2016-06-15 | reverse complement strand
TAACAGGCGACCGAGACTTGTTGAGCATCGGCCGATTCGAAGGCGTCGAGATCCTGGACGCGCGGTCGTTCTTGGCCGTTCTGGAGCGCCAATAGGCGGTCCGGTGTGGCGGATCAGAACGTACCGGCCGGCCGGCGGCGGTGCCAGTCGGTGCTCTGCTGGTAGTGCTTGCCGACGGCCAGGACCTTCGATTCCGTGAGCGTGCGGCCGACGATCTGCATGCCGATGGGCAGCCCCGACTTCGAGAATCCGCAGGGCACGGAGAGTGCCGGTAGGCCGCAGAGGTTGCCGGCGGCGCCCAAGGGATCCGGAGCGTCGAGCGCCTTCTCGATGTCCGCCGAAAGGTTGGGAGCGAGGAAGGGGACGGAGGGCGAGACGAGGACGTCGTAGGCGTCGAAGAGCTTGTCCATCTCGGCCTGCATGAGCCGGCGAGCCTGCATGGCGCGGACGTAGTCGGCGCCGGTCACCGTTTTCGAGGTCTCGGCGGCGACGTGCGCAGCGGGGTCCACGAGCTCGCGGTTCTTGCCCGAGGAGATGAGCGGCTCGAAGGCCGCGACGGCTTCCGCGGTGATGAACGCGATGGCGGCGGGCTCGAAGGGCAGGTCGGGCAGCTTGGCGTCTCGCAGGTGCAGGCCCTGGCTCGTGAAGAGCTTGATCGCGGCTTCGAACGCCTCGAACGCTTCGGCGTCGCCCTTCTTGGGATCGAGGCGGACAATGCCAAGGCGCATCCCGCTGACCTCGGGCGCAGCGGTAGGCGCCGCTCCCTGCGGCGGCAGCGACGCTGGATCCGCCGGATCGTGGCCGGCGATCGCGGCCAGCACCAGGCCGCAATCCTCGGCGGAGCGGGCCATCGGGCCGATCTTGTCCATCGTCCAGGAAAGCGCCATGGCTCCCGTGCGCGGCACGAGGCCGTAGGTGGGGCGAAGCCCCGAGAGGCCGCAGAACGCGGAGGGGCAGACGATCGAGCCCCAGGTCTCCGAGCCGATCGCGAAGCCGACGAGGCCCGCGGCCGTGGCGGCCCCGGAGCCCGAGGAGGAGCCGCACGTCCAGCAGTCGGGCTTCCAGGGGTTCTTCGCCGGCCCGGTCGCGGAGGCCGAAGCGGTGGCGTAGCCGAGGCCGCCCGCGAGCTCGATCATAGCGAGCTTGGCCACGAGGATCGCTCCGGCTTCGCGCAGGCGCCGGATGACGGTGGCGTCCTCGTCGAACATCTGGTTGACCAGCGGTTTCGCGCCCCAGGTCGTCGGCGTTCCCTTCGTGGCGAGCAGGTCCTTGGCGCCATAGGGCACGCCGTGGAGAGGACCGCGGTAACGTCCGGCGGTGATCTCCGTCTCGGCCGCGCGGGCCTCCGCCAGCGCCCGCTCGTGCGTCAGGTTCGCGACGGCGTTCAGCTTTCGGCCCGCGCCGTCGAGCTTCGCCAGCGACGCTTCCGCCAGCTTGACGGGCGAGAGGCGGCCCGTCTTGATCTCCGGCGCGATTTCGGCGACTGTGGACGAAAGGGCCTCTTCGGGCGTCACTTCTTCCTCACGATCGGCGAGAAGACGAACGCGGGCTCCGTTCCCATAGGGATCGGCATCTTGTGCAGAGCACCGAGTGCCTTCTTGAGACCCGCCGAGCTCTTGGCGATCGCGCGCTTCTGCTTCTCGGTCAGTGGCGGCGTAGCCGGCCTCTTCAGCTCTGCCGGGACGGCGGCTTCCGAGACGGCGAGCGCGAGAGGAGCCGCGGCCAGGAGTTTCGCGAACGCGCGGCGAGTGAGTCTGCGGTTCATTTTCACACCTCCAGGTTCTTACAAGAGCTCTCTGAGCTGTTCAACCGTGATCCCGAGGTCATCGAGGATCCCGGTGAGTGTCTTCGGTCGAAGGGTTCTACCGGAGTGCATCGGAATCACGACCCGGCCGCCATCGGACGCCCTGCGATAGACGGCATGGCTTTCTATCTGGCGGTCGAGCTCGAAGCCCAGCTTGGTCGCGATGCGCGCGAGGTCCTTGGCCGTAACCGCCGGAAGTCGCGGGCTCACACCCCGACTTCGATCGGGCGAATCAGCAGGTCTTCGACGGGGATCGGTTCACCATGGGCCTTCAGACTGTCGATGTAAGCGGCAACTGCTTCCGGAGCGTTCGCCAGGGCCTCCTCCTGCGTGTCGCCCTGCGTATGACAGCCTCTGAGCGCGGGAACGAAGGCGTGGAAACCTCCGTCCTGCTCTTTCTCGAGAATCACCGTGCAACGGTACCGGTCCATGAGCACAAGTATTGTATCGTCTCGCCCTCGTGTCGACGCGTGTCGTTCTCTATCTCCACGGATTCGCTTCGTCGCCCGAGGGGCGAAAGGTGACCCTCTTGAAGGAGCGGCTCGAGCCCGAGGGATTCAAGGTCGTGGCGCCGGACCTGAACCGCCCGTCTTTCGAACGGTTGGATTTCGGGGCGATGGTCGAGACCGCGCTCGCCGAGGCGAAGGCCGCCCCGCCGGCCGTGCTGGTGGGCAGCTCGCTCGGCGCGGTCGTCGCGCTCGAGGCGTCGCGCCGCGGCATCGAAGCGCCGCTCATTTTGATCGCGCCGGCTCTCGGCTTCGGCCCGCGCTGGACGGAGAAGCTGCCCGAGAAGGAGACGCTCACGTTCTTTCATCACGGCGCGGGCGAGGAGAAGCCGATCCAGCGCGCCTTCTTCGAGAGGATGGCGGGGCTCGACGCCGACCGCGACCCGCCGGCCGTGCGCGTCACGGTGATCATGGGGCGCAAAGACGAGAGCGTGCCGTTCGATCTGGTCGAGGGCGTTTGGTGCCGCTGGGTGGCCTCGAAGAAGCTGCCCGCCGGCTCTCGATTCTTCGAGATTCCGGGCGGCGACCATGGGCTCGTCGAGCACGTGGACAGAATCGCCGAAGAGATTCGCAGCTCGGCTGAAGCTCGCCCCTCACGCTGACCTCTCCCACAGGGCGAGGAGGGAGGCTGTCGGCTAAGATGCCGGCCGCATGGCGCTGGGCGGTCTCGGGCTCTTCTTCCTGGAATCGGCGGCCGGGATCGCCTTCCTGCTGCTCTTCTTCCCGCCCAAGACGCTGGGCAAGGGCTTCTTCTCGCTGCACGGCATAGTCGCTCTGGGTTTTGCCCTGCTCGCGCGACTCCTGCAGCCGGCGGGACTGCCGTGGCTGGCCTCCGGCGCGGCTATCGGCTTCCTCGCTCTGTACGTCCCCGCGGCCTACGCCGATCGGGCCGGCCTCGCTCGTCCGCTTCTCGCCGCAGGAGCAGCCGCTGCCGGCTGGGCGATGGCTCGCGTCGCTCTGGTCGCTCCTCGGACGCCGGGAGGCGCCTGGACGGTGACCGGCGCCGCGCTGGGAGGGCTCTTCTTCGGCGCGGTTCTTCTGGTGATGAACCTGGGCCACTGGTACCTCGTGTCGCGCTCGCTGCCTTTTCGGCTCCTCGCCCGGGGAGCCGCGCTCTTTGCCGCCTTGGCGGTGGCGCGCACGCTGCTGTTGGGCGCGGCCGTGGCCGTCAATCCGGCGCCGGGCGGCCTCGAGTCGCTGCTCTCGCTGGAGAAGGACGCGCTCTTCTTCCTCTTTCGCGTGATGTGGGGCATCGTGGGCCCGCTCGCGCTCTCGTATTTCATCTGGAAGACGGCCGACATGAAATCGAACCAGGCGGCCACGGGCCTTCTCTACGTCGCCCTCGTCTTCGTGCTGATCGGAGAGCTTCTCTCTTCGTACCTGACCGTTGCGACGGGGTTTCCGGCGTGAAAGCGCGCCGCTATTGCCCGCAATGCATGACCTCGAGCGAGTTCGCGGGGATGGAGGCCGGCGACTTTACCTGCGGCAAGTGCGCCGCGCCGTACAACGCCCGCTTTGACGGAGTGTTGGGGCCCGCGGGAGTCGAGCGCTGCGCCTTCTGCGGCGGACGGGCCTTCTTCCTGCAGAAGGACTTCGACCAGCGCCTGGGCTGCCTTTTCATCGGAGCTTCCCTCGCGATCGCTCTCTTCGTCGGCTGGAAGGCCGGCTGGATCTGGTTCACGCCGGTTCTGCTGGCCACGGTCGTCGTGGACTGGATCTTCGCGGCGCGGATCAAGCCGGTCACGATCTGCTACCGCTGCGACGCCGAGTACCGCGAGATGCCCTTGAATCCACGCCACCGGGGATACGATGCGCACATCGCCGAGCGCTACGCGGAGACGAAGACCGTCCGGAGCATGCGGTGAGAGTCATCGACATCTCTCGGTGGATCGACGAGGACACGCCCGCCTGGCCGGGCGACGTCCCGTTCTCGGCGCGGGTGGTCTTGAGCCTCGCCAACGGGGCTCCTTACGCGTCGACCGCCTTCGCGATGAGCGCGCATCTCGGGTCGCACGCCGACTCGCCGGCGCACGTCATCGAGGACGGCGCGACCATCGGGCGCGTGCCGCTCGAGCCCTTCGTCGGCCCGGCGCGCGTGATGGACCTACCCGGCCGGGGAGAGGTCGGGCCCGACTCGCTGCCGCGCAAGGGGCTGGGCGTGCCGCGCATCCTCTTTCGCACGCGCGGCCGCGCGTCTCTCTCGCCGCTGGCCGCGATCGCCCTGGCGGACAGAGGCGCGATCCTGATCGGCACGGACGCCGAATCGATCGACGCCGAAGATGCCGACGATCTTCCGTCCCACCGCGCGCTGCTCTCCCGCGGCGTGGCGATCCTGGAGTGCCTCGAGTTGGACCATGTCGCTCCGGGTGACTACCAGCTCGTTGCATTGCCTCTGAAGTTCGCGGGCCTGGACGCTTCGCCGGTGCGGGCCGTGCTCATCGAGGAAGAGCCGTGGTGAGGCGCCTCGCGCCGGCGCTGCCGGCCGTCCTCGCTCTCATCGGATGCGCCTCGGGGCCGCCTGCCGCACCGGTGCGGCCGCCCGGCATCCTGCTCGGGGATCTGACCTGGATCGAGGCGGAGAAGATCTTGACCCCCGAGACGGTGGTCGTCATCCCGCTCGGCGCGCAATCGAAGGAGCATGGCCCGCACTTGAAGCTCAAGAACGATTTCATCCTGGCCGAGTACTTGAAGGACCGCGTGCGTCAACGCTCGAGGGTGGTCGTCGCCCCGACCATCAACTACTCGTTCTATCCGGCCTTCGTGGAGTATCCGGGCTCGACGACACTGACGCTCGAGACCGCTCGGGACGTCGTCGTCGAGGTCTGCAAGAGCCTCGCGAGGCATGGCCCAAAGCGCTTCTACGTCTTGAACACCGGCGTCTCGACCGTGCGGGCGCTGAGGCCTGCCGCCGAGTCGCTGGCGGCCGAGGGGATCCTGATGCGCTTTACCGAGCTCTCCAGGACGCTCTCGCCCATCGAGAAGGTGGTCAGCAAGCAGGAGGGCGGCACGCACGCCGACGAAATCGAGACTTCGATGATCCTCTACATGGACCCGTCGGCCGTCGACATGTCGAAAGCCCTGAAGGACTACCGCCCTTCGAGTCCGGGCGGCTTGACGCGCGACGCCAACGGACCGGGAACGTATTCGCCGACGGGCACCTGGGGCGATCCGACGCTGGCGACCCGCGAGAAGGGCCGCGTCGTCGTCGAGGCCTTCGTGGACGCCCTGGCCCGCGAGATCGAGGACCTGCGCTCCGCGGCTCTCCCGCCGAAGAGGTAACTCCTACCGAGCCGCCGTGGCCCGGCGTCGTGCCCTCGCATCGCGAATAGTCTCCCGACGAAGGAGGGAGGAGGTTCGCGATGCGGGAGCGAAGCGCGAAGCAACCGAGGAGGCGGGCGGTCGAGCCCGTAGTGGCGAGCCGCCCGCCGGCGGCGACGCCGCGTCGGTTGCGCAGCGCGGAGCGACGGCCATAGAATCACGCGCTCCCATGGAGACGCGCGACACTCGACGATCTCTGTTCCTCCGCGTCGAGAAGGCGATGGAAGCCATCCATCGATCTCCCGACGTGGCGTCCACTATTGCCCACACGGCCTCGGCGATCATCGAGAATTTCAAAGACGACATGGGCGTCAGGGGCGGCCGGCTCTACGAACGGCGGGACGGCGGCTACGAGCTGACGCGCACCTTCGGCGACGCGAAGCCCGTGGCACCAGGCCTCTTCGTGCCCGAGACCTACCCGCCCGTGGAGAAGGTCATCGACGAGGGCGTAGTGGTCATGGGCCTGGACGCCCCCGGCGTCGACGCCGAGTTCGAGAAGTCCCTCGGCGTGGACCGCTTCGCGGCGATCGCCGTGGGCGAGGACCGCTTCATTCTGTCGTTCACGGTGGACTCCGCAGCGCCGGATGAAGACCTCATGTCCTCGCTCGGCATCCTGCGCCAGGCCGTGGACCAGAAACTGCGCCAGGAGCGGTACGTCTCCGCCTTGAACGAGGCGAGGCAGATCCAGATGTCGATCCTGCCTCGGCGGATGTTCCGGCGCGGCGTCATCGAGATGGCGGGCTTCACCGCCCCGGCCGAGCTCGTGGGCGGCGACTTCTTCGACTTCATCCCGGTCTCGGACCGGATTGTGGGCGTGGCGATCGCCGACGCGTCGGGCCACGGGCTGCCGGCCGCACTGCAGGTTCGCGACGTGTACACGGGCCTGCGGATGGGCGTCGAGCGCGACTTCAAGATCGTGCGGACCGTGGAGCGGTTGAACCGCATCATCCACCAGTCGCGCATGACGACGCGGTTCGTCTCGCTCTTCTACGGCGAGATCGAGGAAGACGGCAACCTCATGTACGTCAATGCGGGGCACCCGCACCCTCTGCACTTCCACGGCCGCGACGTCACGCCGCTGACGCAGACCGGAATGGTGCTGGGCCCGTCGGCCACGGCCACCTACAGCCGCGGGTACCGCCGCCTGGAGAAAGGCGATGCGGTGCTGCTGTACACGGACGGCATGGTCGAGGCGCACGACGCCAAGGGCATGGAGTTCGGCGTCGGCAGGCTGACGCAGGCCTATCTCGAGGCGCGCGATCGGCCCTGCGACGAGATCGCCCGCACGCTCGTGAGGAAGGTGCGCGAGTTCACGGGCGACGCCGAGCCGGAGGACGACCGCACGGTCGTCCTGCTGCGGCGCGGCGAGGAGGCGACGGTCGGCATCAGCTCCGTCCGGCCCTCCAGCGGCGCGATCCCGCGGCCGTCGGACTTGAGCTAGACGCGCTCGGAGCGGAAATAGGCCGCGGTGGCGGCGAGGCCTCTCTCGAGCGGCGTCCAGGGCGGCAGGCCGAGCTCCCTGCGGACGAGATTGCCGTCCAGAATGCTGCGTCGCTGCTCCCCCGGAGGCAGCGGAACGTGCTCGGGCTTCTCAGCGTAGTCGAGCTCCTTCGCGACGAGCTCGAAGAGGCGGTTGACCGAAGTCTCGACGCCTGTTCCGAGATTCCAGGTGCCGCTGCCGCCGCGGGCGGCCGCCCGCGCCGCCGCTTCCACGAGGTCGCCCACGTAAACGTAGTCGCGCGTCTGGCCTCCGTCGCCCCGGATCTTGGGGCGGCGGCCGGCGAGGATGGTCTCCGCGAAGATCGCCACGACGCCCGCCTCGCCCGTGCCGTTCTGGCCCGGGCCGTAGACATTGGCGTAGCGAAAGACCTGCGTCTGAAAACCATGGACCACGCTGTAGTAGTGAAGGTATTTCTCGATCGAGAGCTTTGCGCAGCCGTAGGGCGAGACGGGGTTGGTCGGATGGCTCTCGCGGCTGGGCCGGCCGCCCTCGGGCTCGCCGTAGAGGGCACCGCCGGTCGACGAGAAGAGGATGCGGAGCGTGCCGGCCCGGCGGCAGGCCTCGAAGAGCTTCAAAGACCCCAGGATGTTCGACCGCGCGTCATGGATCGGATCCGCGACGCTGTGGCGGAGATCAATGTGCGCCGCGTGGTGCGAGACCCACTCGATCTCTTCTTCGGAGAGGAGCGGCTCGAGATCGGCTTCGGCGAGATCCGCCTGGACAAAGCGCGCTCCCTCTGGAACTTTCTCGCGGCGGCCGGCGGAGAGATCGTCCACGACGATAACCCTGTGGCCATCCTCGAGGTGCCGCTTGGCCATGTGCGAGCCGATGAAGCCGGCCCCGCCCGTCACGAGGATGTTCATAGAATCTCCGGGCCGCATGATAGCGAAAGCCGCGCCCGACCCCCGTCTCCGAATCGACCCGAAGGGCGCCGGCCTGGCCGAGCCGTCCCGCGGGTTCTTCCGGCGCGGGACGGTCGTGGTCGCGCGCGACCTGGTCGGCGCGTGGATCGCGAGGCGTTTTCGCGGGTGCTGGTATGCGGCGCGAATCGTCGAGACGGAGGCGTACGTCGGCGCGCCCGACCGGGCGGCACATTCCTGGGGCGGCCGCCGCACGCAACGGGTCGAGCCCATGTACGCCGACGGTGGGCACCTCTACGTCTTCTTCGTCTACGGGATGCACTCTTGCGTCAATGTCGTGACGCGCAAAGCCGGGCAGCCGGAAGCCGTGCTGCTGCGCGCGGCGGACGGGCCGGAGGACGCGCCGCGGTTGCTCTCCGGGCCCGGGCGGCTCTGCAAGGCGCTCGGCATCACGCGCTCGATGAGCGGCCTCGATCTTCTCGGGAACGGTCCAGTCCGGATCTTCCGCCGTCGAGGCCGCCGGCCGCGCATCGGCGTGTCGCCGCGCATCGGAGTCGACTACGCCGGTGAGGCGGCGGCGTGGCCCTTGAGGTTCTACGACGCCGATTCCCCAGCCGTCTCCCGGTAGTCCCCCTTTGGACTTTGGACCCTCGACTTTGGACCCTCGGCTCCGCGGCGGGTTTTAATGCGCCACGGGCGGCGATGACTCCGCGCCGGTCGAGAAAATGGCGACCGCGTTCTTGCCGCTCCTCTTGGCCCGGTAAAGCGCGACATCGGCGTGCTCGAGGAGCTGAGCTTTATCGCGGGCGTCGTCCGGATAAGTGGCCAGGCCGATCGAGGCGGTGACGCGAATGATGTTCTCGCCCTCGGGAGGCCGGAAGAGACGCTCATCGATGCGCCGCCGGATGCGGTCGGCAACCTCGAGAGCGACGGGCGTCGGGGTCTCGGGCAGGATCACGGCGAACTCCTCCCCGCCGTAGCGGGCCACGAGGTCCATGTCGCCGCGGACGCCCGTCTTGATCTCGGCCACGACACGCTGAAGGATTGCGTCGCCGACGGGGTGACCCCAGCGGTCGTTGACGGCCTTGAAGTCGTCGATGTCGAGCATCAACACCGTTACGGGGCGCGTCAAACGGTCGGAGCGGCCGATCTCCTTCTGCAGCGTCTCCTGGAAGTGCCGGTGATTGAAGGCGCCGGTCAGGCCGTCGCGGATCGACTGCTCCCGCGCGTCCGTGTAGGAGCGCGCGATCTCGATGGCCGTCACCGCCTGATTGGCGAAAATCTCGAGCGCGCGGATCGTCTCGAGCGTCGGCGAACGGCCGTTTCTCGGGTCGTCCACGGAGAGGCAACCCACCAACCGATCATCCGCGTTCAGCGGGATCCAGAGAGCTTCGTAGGGCCGCCAGCCGTCGGCCAGTCGGCGCCTCCCGGCCGTCGTCGGAGCGACGACGTCGTAAGGCCCCAGATCCTTCTCCGTGCGGTGGCGCAGATGGTAGGACTTCGAAACGCGGTTGCGGGTTGTCCAGTACTGTGTGATCTCCGCCTCCGGCACTTCCTGGCCCATGAGCTCGCCCCAGCGCTCGTCGAGGCCGAACTGGGCCCGTCGGACGAAGACCCGGCGGTCCTGGTCGTAGAGCGAGAGCAGCACGGCGTTGAAGCCGAGGCTGCGCGCCACGGCCGAGACGATCGACTGAAACAGGTTGTCGAGCGCGAGGTGGCGTTTCAGCTCGTTGGAAATCTCGAGGAGCTGGTCGAGCGTTTCCGCACGCTCGCGGTTGCGTTCGGAGAGCTCCCGCACCTGGGCGCGAATGGCGCGGTCCTGCAGAACGAGGGCGATCTGATCGGCCACCGCCGACAGCGAGGTGACGGCCGTGGGCGCGTGGAGCGTCGGAAAGGAGCTTTCGAGCACCAGCAGCCCCGTGCCCATCTCGTAGGTGGCCAGGCGCAACACGACCTGGTAAGGCGTCTCCGGCGACAGGCGACACGGCCGCGCGGCCCCGACCGCCAGGCGCGGCGGCTCTCCCGCCGGCGCCAGCGTGACCTCGTCCAGTCGGTTGGTTCGGACCCAGTCCGCGATCTCCTGCCGCTCCGCCGTCACGTCGCCGGCGAAGCGGATCCCGATCTCATCCGACGGGTTCTCGACCCATTCGATGAACGCCATCGCCTCGATGGGCACGAGCTTCTTGAGCGCGGAGAAGACGCGCTGGTACCGGTCGCCCCGGCCGCCCACGGCGAAGATGTTCGAGATCTCGCGCATCACTTCGAGGTCGCGGTTCTCGCGCGCCACGCGGTTCAGCTTCTGCTCCATCGTGGAGAGGTTGCGCACGACCAGAGAGGCCAGCACGACAGGGTAGAAGGCGAGGAGCAGGCCGGCCAGGCCGAAGTCGGGGTAGACGAGGATCTCGAGCGCGACGATGGGTGCTAAGAGCAGCAGCGCCAGGAGCTGATAGAGCCCGGTCTCGAGCAGACGGTCGCGATCGACCAGACGGCCCAGCTCCAGGTAGCCGAAGACGAGCAGCGTGTTGACGAAGAAGAAGACGACGAGAACGCCCGCGCCCAGCACCGCCATGGCCAGAGGCCTCAAGTCCGTTCGGTTCAGCAGGCCGAAGAAGGCTGCCGCGATGCCGTAGGAGAGGGCGAGCTGGGAGACGTCGAAGAGCGTGGCGCGCGTAAACCGCCGGCCGCGGATCGTGAGCTTGGCCGCGAGATCGGCTCCCGCGCAGATGAGCATGGAGGCGCCGGTCGAGCCGAGGATCAGCGTGGCAGGAACGATCGCGGCCGCTTCGACACCGAGATAGTTGCCCGCGTAGCGCACGCGCAGCCGAAAGGCCACGCCGGCGAGCAGAGCGAAGAACAGGATCTCCGGCCAGCGGGACCAGGGGATCGCCGGGACCTCCGAGGCGAAGAGCACCGCGGCGCCCAGCGCCGTCACCACCTGGAGAACGAAGAAGAGCCGCCGTCTCATTTCTTCTTCTTCTTGAGCCGGATCACGCCGTCCTGGACGAACTTGTCGAAGATCATGAGGACTTCGAGCTCCTTCATTGGCGAGATCTTCATGATCGACTTGACGTCCCAGGTGCCGTTGATGCGCGAGAGGACGAAGCCTTCGTGCGGCGAGAGCGTCATGTCGGTGATTTCTTGGATGGGAACCGCCAGTTCCGGGATCTTATCTCCGGACACGCCGTTCTTTTCGAGGGCGCTCTTGATCTCGCGTTCGGCCTCGCGGATCGCTTCGACGGCGCGGCCGTCCGACGGGTCGAGGTCCGACGCGACCTTGAACATGCGGTAAGCCCTCTGCGGATCCTCCTTCAGCTGGGCGCGTCCGCGCTCGAGGAACATTTCCACATCGGCCCCGGCCGCTGCCGACGAGCCGCCCACGGCCATCATCCGCTGCTTCGGCTGGGACTCGGCGAGCGCCATGCTCCCGTCGCCGAGGCCGTTGAATACGAGTCGCGCGACGTTGAATTCCGCGTTGTGAGTCTGGAGCGCGATCGCCTCGATCGTTCGTTCGCCGTCGATGTACGGGACGATGAGCTTCTCCTGTTCGGTCAGCTCGTCGAGGTTCAAGGGCTTCACGATCTGGGGCACGCACTGGTTGTCGTCCACCCGAAGCCGGATGCGCTGCCACTCGTCGTAGCGGCGCATGCCTTCCATGATGATGCCCGTCACGTCCAGGGAGAGCGGGACCATCTTCAAGTCCGGCAGCTCGCCATCCACGAACTCGAAATTGCCTTCGTCCCAGAGGAACATGTCGTAGATGGACTCCTCGGCCTTCTTGCGCATCAGGCGCAGGAGGTCGGTCTCGTTGATCGCGTTGATCATGACGAGGATACGGCCCAGAAGGATGTTGGATTCCTCCTGGACCTCCATGGCCATCTTGAGCTCCTCCTCCGTGATGTAGCCGTGGGAGACGAGGAAGTGTCCCAGGTACTCGCGCTGGTCGGAGGAGGACGAGGAGTTGATCCGGCCGGTCTGGAAATAGACGCGCTTCTCCACCCCGTGGCCCTCGATGAGCAGCGTGCCGGTCTTCTGGCCGAGCGAGAGCCATTGCAGCAGCTCCGAGAGCTGCATCGTCCTCAGATTGCCGGAGATTCCCACCTAACGCCCCACTTGCTACTAGTTTAGCCGACGAAACCGATTGGAGGCGGGAGTCGCGAGTGGGGCGCTCGGGTGAAGTTGGGCCCGGGGGGTTCCCCCAATCGCGGCGATCACGCTGCGATCACGCTGCGATCCCGTTGCGTTACTCCATGGGTGGGTTGTACGACGGGATCCCCGTCACCGCCTCGCCGATCACCAAGGTGTGGATGTCGTGGGTGCCCTCATAGGTGTAGACGCTCTCGATGTTGGCGAGGTGTCGGAAGACCGGGTACTCGTTGACGACGCCATTGGCGCCCAGGGTCTCCCGCGCGAGCTTGGCGCACTCCCGGGCAACCCAGACGTTGTTGCGCTTGGCCATCGAGACGTGGTGCGCCTTCATCGTCCCCTTGTCCTTCATCGTCCCGAGTTTCCAGGCCAGAAGCTGGCCCTTGGTGATCTCGGTGACCATCCAGGCCAGCCGTTCCTGAACGAGCTGGTGCGCGGCGATCGGACGATCCTTCCACTGCTTGCGGCTCTTCGCGTAGTCGAGTGCCGCCTGATAGGTCGCCATGGCGCTCCCGATGGCGCCCCAGGCGATGCCGTACCGGGCCTGCGCCAGGCAGGAGAGCGGTCCTTTCAAGCCATCGGCGCGCGGAAGACGGTTGCCGGCCGGGATCCGGCAGTCTTCGAAGGCGAGCTGCGACGTGACCGAAGCCCGCAGCGACATCTTGCCCTTGTGCTCGAAAGTCGAGAAGCCCTTCGTCCCGCGCTCGACAAGGAACCCCTGGATGACGCCCTCGACCTTCGCCCAAACGACCGCCACGTCGGCGATCGAGCCATTGGTGATCCAGGCCTTGGCGCCGTTCAAGACATACGCGTCGCCGTCCTTCCTCGCCGTCGTGCGCATGCCGCCCGGGTTCGAGCCGAAGTCGGGCTCGGTCAGCCCGAAGCAGCCGATCGCCTCCGCCTTCGCGAGCTTGGGGATCCAGCGGTCCTTCTGCTCCCGCGAGCCGAACGCGTGGATCGGGTACATGACGAGGGCGGACTGGACGGAGACGAAGGAGCGCAAACCCGAGTCGCCGCGCTCGAGCTCCTGCATGATCAAACCGTAGGCGACGTTGTCGAGACCGGGCAGGCCGTAATCGGAGAGCGTGGCGCCGAAGAGGTGCATCGCGGCCATCTCGGGCACGAGCTCTTTCGGGAAACGCCCTTCCCAGGCCGCGTCTTCGATGATCGGAAGGACCTTTTCCTCCACCCAGCCGCGCACGGTGTCGCGCACGAGACGCTGCTCTTCGGTCAAGAGCGCGTCGCAGTCCATGTAGTCGGCGCCAGTGAAGGCCATCGGGTCGGGGATGCTATCGCAGAAGGACGAAGGACGTAGGACGTGGTCGTAGGGGGCGATATCCTTTGTCCTACGTCCTCAGTCCTACGTCCTCTTAAGTCCAACTCCTGATTTACACTTCCTATCCAATGGGCGTCTTCCCGGGCGGCTCGGCCTACAACATGGCGCGCGACGTGGCGGAGGGCTACATCCTCGTTACGGAGCGCACGTTCAAGACTTACAAGCCCAATGACATCTCCGAGTTCCTTTTCGAGACGGACAGGTACCTGCGGGAGGTGCGCGGCAACCAGGCGCCTCCCGGAGACCTGGAAGCCACGCAGAAGCGGCAGCGCAAGATGCAGCGTCTGCAGCAGGCGCTGACGATCGCCAACCACGTCCGGAGCCGCCGAAGTTGAGTAGTCCGGATTACTCACGGACATCCGGTCGAAACTCGGGCCGTGATTGCGCCTAAAAAGACTGAAGAAAGAGCAGTGATGCGAAGCGGAGGAATACCTTGTCCGCGACGGAGATCTTTCGTCCGGGCAAGAAAGGATCTTTGAGCGGCCGCTCGACGCGGCCGGAGGGAGCGGAGTGGCAGTTACTGGCGGTAGAGATAGGGAAGCGTGCTTGGCTACGGTTTAGAACCTCTCGGCTGCCGGTCGCGAAGCGGCCGCCGCAGCCGAAAGTCGCCGGAGTTGTCCGTGAGCAATGCGGGCTAGGACGCGGGCCCGCTCGCTTGCGGCGGCCGGCGTCTTCTTTGCTCTCGCGGCCGTGGTGTTCACGTGGCCGCTGGCGACCCGCTTGGGCTCGGGTTTGCCGGATCTCTGGGACGCGAAGCTGAACGCGTGGATCCTGAACTGGGACTTCCACCAGACATTCCACGATCCCTTCCATCTCTTCGACGCCAATATCTTCTTTCCGGCTCGGTACGCGCTCGCGTTTTCCGAGAATCTCTACGGCGCGTCGCTGTTCGGCTTTCCGCTTTACGCGGCCGGGGCCTCGGCCCTCTTCGTCTACAACTTCTTGTTTCTGCTCGGCATGTGGCTCTCCGCCCTGGCCGCGTGGGCCCTGGCACGCGAGATCACGGGCGACGGCCTCGCCGCGTTGGTCGCGGGCGTCGTGTACGCCTTCGCGCCGTGGCGGTTGGCCCAGCTGCCGCACATCCAGTTCCAGTGGGGCGCCTTCCTCGCCCTGTCGTTGCTCTTCCTGCTGCGTTATCTCACGCAGGGACGCCGCCGCGACGGCGTTCTCTTCTCGGTCTGCTTCGCCTGGAACGCCCTCTGCAATGTGCACTATGCGATCTTCTCGGGCCTGCTCGTTCTCGCTGTCGTCGGGCACGAGATCGTGGCCGGAGGCTGGAAGCCGATGCGGCGGAAGGTTTTCGGCGTCGGCGTCGCCGTCACAGCCGCAGCCATCGTCGTTCTGCCCTTCTACGTCCCGTACCAGAAGGCTTCGGAGCTCTATGGATTGCGGCGCGGGTGGAGCGAGATCGACTTTTTCTCCGGAAGGCCGATCGACTTTTTGACCGCGGGGCCGCAGAACAAGCTCTACGGCCCGCTCACGCAGTCGTGGGCGCAGCCCGAAGGAGACTTCTTTCCCGGCATCTCTGTCGTGTTGCTCGCCGTGGCCGGCCTCGTCGCCCTTCGGACCCGGCGGCCCGATCGGGCCGCGCGAGCAGCGGCTGAGCCGGTGCGAGCCTTGCGGAGGACGCTCGATGGCCTCGTGGCGGGGCTCTTGCTGCTGTGGCTCGCGGCCACGCTCATTCCCAATCTGAAGCTGGGGCCTCTCTCCCTGGGCGACCCTGGCCGGATTCTCGTCATCGCGACGATGCCGCTGCTCGTTCGCCTCGCCCTCGCCTTTCCGCGATGGTCGCGCTTCGCGGACCTGGGCGACTTCCTGCGGCGACGCTGGACCGACCGCAAAGCTTCCGCAATGCTGCTGACACTGGTCTTGGGGATCGTGATCGCGCTCGGCACGCACTCCCCGTATTACCGCTTTCTGGCCCGCTCTTTCGGCGCGGTCTTCCGGGCGATCCGCGTGCCGGCGCGGGGGATCACGATCTTCCACCTCGGCCTGGGAGTTCTGGCCGCATGGGGTCTCGCGCTGGCGATGCGGCGTTTCTCGCGAACCGGTCGGATGGCGGCGGCCGCTGCCGCGATCGCCTGCATCGGCTTCGAGTATCGGGCCTCTCCGATCGAGATGGGCGACGTGGAGGCGCGCCCGCCCGTCGTCTATCGCTGGCTCTCGGCGGCGTCTTTTCCGGGAGCGGTCGTGCACTGGCCTCTCGAAAACGACCCCGACATCGAGCACACCTTTCGCTCGACCGCTCACTGGAAGCCGATCCTGAACGGCTTCTCGGGCTTCGGCCCTCCGACGTATCACCAACTCGCTGCGATCTTGAGGGAACGCCCGATTCCGTCCCGAGCCTGGGCCAGGATGGAGGAACTGGGCGGCACCGTGCTCGTTTTCCATCCGAGCGAAGTGGCGAAGGCGGAGGACGGGGTGGCGTATGTCAGGGCTTTGCGCGACGGGGTACGAGAAGCCCGCGCGGTTGCGCTGGGATCTTTCGAGAGCGGCGCGTCGCGGGACTACGTTTTTCGCCTGGCCGGCGCGGCGCCCTTCCAGGCTGCGGTCGCGCCCCATCCAGAAGGCACATCCGAAGACGTGCTGCGGCGCCTCGACCGTCTCGAGAGCCTGCTGCGTCCGCCGTTCGGTTGGGTCGATTCTCCCCAAGAGGGCGAGACGGTCCACTCCGGTTCGTGGGGTTTTGGCTGGGCGCTCGACGACTCGGGCATCCGCGAAATCCGGATGACGGTCGACGGCGCAGCAGCCGTTCCTCTGGTCACCGGCGGGCGCCATCCGGGCGCCGTCAGCGCTTTTCCCTCCTACCCGGACATCGAGCACGCCGGGTTCGGTTTCCAGGTTCCGGCGCTCCCGCCTGGCCCGCACACGCTGGTGCTGACTTTCGTCGCCGAAGACGGCGGGAAGAGCGAGTTCAAACGGCGGTTTCAGGTCAAGTGAGTCGAGAGTCTGAAGTCAACTTCCATATAATCCCCGCCCTTTATGGATGCGACGTCGATCGCCCGGATCGGGCAGAAGTCGGGGGCCGCCGCGACCGTGCGGGGGTGGCTCTACAACAAACGCTCGTCGGGCAAGCTGCAGTTCTTGATCGTGCGCGACGGCACGGGCTACCTCCAGTGTGTGGTTCCCAAGGCGGACGTCGCGCCCGAGGTCTGGGAGGCGGCCGAGAAGGCGGCCCAGGAATGCTCCCTCTGCGTTTCCGGGACTGTGCGCGAGGACAGGCGCGCTCCCGGCGGGTTCGAGATGACCGCCCAGGAGGTCGTGATCCTGGGCCCGTCGGAAAACTACCCGATCGCGCTGAAAGAGCACGGCGTGGACTTTCTGATGTCGCAGCGCCATCTTTGGATGCGCTCCGCGCAGCAGCATGCGGTGCTCTCCGTGCGGTCCGAGGTCGAGCAGACGATCCGCGACTTCTTCTACGAGCGCGAGTACACGCTGATCGACTCTCCGATCCTGACGGGCTCGTCGGTCGAGGGAACGTCCACGCTCTTCGAGACCGACTACTTCGGCGACAAGGCGTACCTCTCGCAATCGGGGCAGCTCTATCTCGAGCCGGCCGCGGCGGCTTTCGGCAAGGTTTACTGCTTCGGCCCCACGTTCCGCGCGGAGAAGTCGAAGACGAGGCGGCACCTGACCGAGTTCTGGATGGTGGAGCCCGAAGTGGCCTTCCTCGAGTTCGACGGTCTCTGCGAGCTCGCCGAAGATTTCATCGTCGCGATCGTGGCGCGCGTGCTCGACCGCTGCCGGGAGGACCTGAAGCGCCTCGAGCGCGACACGTCGAAGCTCCGGGACATCCAGGTGCCGTTCCCGCGGATCACGTACCGGCAGGGGATCGAGAAGCTCCAGGCAAGAGGCTTCTCCCTGAAGTTCGGCGACGATCTGGGAGCGGACGAGGAAACGGCTCTCTGCGCCGACCTCGACCGTCCCCTCATCGTGTCGCGCTATCCCGCGGCCATCAAGTCTTTCTACATGCAGCCCGACCCGGAAGACCCGGAGGTCGTGCTCGGTCTCGACATGCTCGCCCCGGAAGGCTACGGCGAGATCATCGGAGGGTCGCAGCGCATCCACGACTTCGCTCTGCTCGAGCGGCGCCTGGCCGAGCACAAGCTCCCGCGCGAAGCCTACGAGTGGTACCTGGACGTGCGGCGCTACGGCACGTTCCCGCACTCGGGTTTCGGCATGGGCTTGGAGCGCGTCGTGACCTGGATCTGCGGCATCCACCACTTGCGCGAGGCGATCCCGTACCCGCGGACGATGAAGAGGATCTATCCGTGAGGGGGATTGCAGCAAGATCGCAGCGTGATTGCACCAAGATCGCCGGGATTGAGCCCAATCCCGTTGCGATCACGATGCGATCTCGTTGCGATCACGTTGCGATGGGCTGACGATGACTGAAGCAAAGCTCCTCCCTTCAGTCGGCGTCGTGTCGCTCGGCTGTGCGAAGAACCTCGTCGACACGGAGGTGATGCTGGGGCATCTGGCGAGGGCCGGCCACGCGATCGTGCCCGATGCGCGGGCGAGCGTCGTTCTCGTCAACACCTGCGGCTTCATCGACAGGGCCAAAGAAGAGTCCGTCAACGCGATCCTCGAGCAGGTCGAGCGCAAAAGACGCGGCGAGATCGAGCGGGTGATCGTCGCGGGCTGCATGGTCCAGAAGTACGGCCGCGAGCTCGCCGACGCGATCCCCGAAGTCGACTCGTTCATCGGCTTAGACGAGCTCGAGCAGGCGCCGGCCGCGGCAGCGGGGCTGCCGACGCTGCCGCGGTTTACCGAGAAGCCTCTCGCCACGCGCCTCTATGACGAGGCCGCGCCGCGCCTTTTGTCGCGGCGCCGCGGCTATGCCTACCTCAAGGTGGGGGAGGGCTGCGACAACCCCTGCACGTTCTGCACGATCCCGCAGATGCGCGGCAGGCAGAGAAGCCGATCGATCGAGTCGCTCGTGGCCGAAGCGAAGGCGCTGGAAGCTCAGGGAGTCGCGGAGCTGGTTCTGATCTCGCAGGACACCACGCGGTACGGGGAAGACCTCGGTCTCGGGCGTCCGGGTCTGACTCGCCTGGTCGAGGCGCTGCTCGAGAAAACTCGGATTCCGTGGATCCGTTTCCTCTACGCCTATCCGAAGACGCTCGACGAGTCCGTTCTGCATCTGATGGCCGGGCAGCCGCGGTTCGTGCCTTACGTCGACATCCCGCTCCAGCACGTTGCCCGGCCCGTGCTTTCGGCGATGCGACGCGGGGGAGGAGCGGCAGAATACCTGCGTCTGATCGACGGAATGCGCGCCATCGTGCCTGACATCGCCATCCGAACAACCTTCATCGTGGGCTTCCCTCTCGAAGGAGATGCCGAGTTTCGCGATCTCGCCGAGTTCGTCCGGCGAGCCGAGTTCGACAACCTGGGCGCGTTCACCTACTCGCCGGAGCCGGGCTCCGCTTCCGAGGGTCTGGGCGATCCCATTTCCGCCGACGAAAAGGCCGGGCGCCGTGACTTCCTGCTGTCGCTCCAGCAGCCCATCGCGCGGCGCAAGGCTCGGACTCTGCGGGGCCGGACGGTGGATGCGATCGTGGAAGGCCCGTGCGAAGAATCCGACGACCTCCTCGAAGGGCGCGTCAAGTCCCAGGCTCCCGAGATCGACGGCCGGCTGCTCATCAACGATGTCGGAGAGAGGCCCGTGCATCCTGGTGACATCGTGCAGGTGCGCATCACCGAGACCTACGACTACGACCTCGTCGGGGGCATCGTTGAGAATTGAGGGTTAAGCCCCTGCATGCACGTCGTTCGTGATCCGCTCCGCGCGACCGATCTGCCTCGCAGCGGCGTCGTCACGATCGGCAACTTCGACGGCGTCCACCTCGGGCACCGGCGCATCCTCGAGGCGGTCGTGGAGCGTTCCCGGGCGATCGGCCGCCCGTCCGTCGCCATCACCTTCGAGCCGCACCCCTTAGCCGTCCTGCGCCCCGACCGCGCGCCCCGCCGCATTCAGACTCTGCGACAAAAGGAAGAAGTCATCGAGACCATCGGGATCGAGACGCTTCTCGTCATCCCTTTCACGCGCGACTTCTCGTTGACCGAGCCCGAGGAATTCGTGCGCGGTTTCCTCGCGGAGCGTCTCGGGGCCGCGGAGCTCTACCTGGGGCAGCACTTCGCTTTCGGCCGGGGCAAGCGAGGCGACCTCGCGCTCCTGCGCCGCCTCGGGCCCGAGTGCGGCTTCATCGCGACGGGAGTGGAGGAGGTCCTGGTGGACGGTGAGCCGGTCTCCTCGACCCGCATCCGCGAGACGCTCGGGCGCGGCGAGGTGGCGGCGGCCAACGCCATGCTCGGCCGCGAGTTCGAGATCGACGGCATCGTGTCGAAGGGGGAAAGGGTCGGTCGCAAGATCGGCTATCCGACGATCAACCTCGCGCCGGAGAACGAACTCCATCCGGCCGACGGCGTCTACTTCACCCAGATCGCCATCCAGTCATTCGGGCGCCGGTTCGACTGCGTGACCAATATCGGCCGACGTCCCACGGTCTACGAGGACTTCTCGACCACGATCGAGACTTACGTGCTCGATTTCTCCTCAGACGTCTACGGCGAGAAGGTGCGCCTCTTCTTCTTCGACCGCGCGCGCGAGGAGCGGAAGTTTCCCTCCATGATGGCCCTGACCGAGCAGATCGGCCGGGACATCGAAGCTACGCGGCGCTACTTCGCCGAACGCCGCGCCTGACCGCCGCTAGGAGCACGAGCGCGGCGCCGAGAGTTGTTACGATCGTGGCACCGGTCGGCAGATCGAGGGCGTACGACAGGTAGACGCCGGCGGCCGAGACGATCGCTCCCATGCTCCAGCCGATGGCCAGGCGGGGGCCGAGCCGCTCGGCAAATAGCATGGCGGAAACGGCGGGCACGATGAGGTAGGAGAAGACCAGAAGAACTCCGGCGATGGCCACCGAGGACGTCACGACGAAGCCGAACGAGGCGTAGAAGAGGAAGTCCCAGAAGCGGATCGACACCCCCTGCCGCTCGGCCTGTGCCTCGTCGAGCGAGATCAAGAGGAACTTTCTGCGCAAGACGACGTGAAAGACACCGAGCAGCGCGAAGAGGACGGCCGTCCGCGCGAGCTCTTCCCAGGAGACGGAGAGAATATTGCCAACCAACATTTCCTTCAGGTGCTCGGTCTCACCGGTCGCCTTCGACATGGCGAGGATCGCCGCCGCGGCGGAGACGGCGTACGCGATCCCGATGATCGCTTCCTGGGGAATGCGAGTCTTTCGATGCACACGGGAGAACGCGAAAACGCCTGCCCCCAGAAAGGTGAAGGCGAGCGACAGCAGGTATCCCTTCGTGGAATGGACGTCCAGACCGACAAGGGCGCCGAAGGCGGAGCCCAGCGCCGCGATCTGAGCGAGAGACAGGTCTACGAAGATGACGCCCCTTTCGACGACGTGAACACCCAGGTAGGCGAGCATCCCGGTCAGAATGAGGCCTGCGACAAAGGCAGGCAAAAGCAACTCGAAGACGGTCACGGCCGGCCGCCTTTTTTGGCGGCCGCGAGGGCATCGGCCAGCAGTTTCACGTCGTAATCGAAGAGAGAAATGTAGTCTTTGGCCTCGGGCACGCCACCGACCGAAGGGATGAACTTCAGAGGTCGGGCCCCAGTCTTCTCGGCGACTGCCTGCGGCGTTTTCGAGTCGAAATACGGTTCCATCAGGATGACCGGGATTTTCTTGGCCCGGATCAGGTCGATGATCTCGGCGGTGTGCGACGGAGACGGCGGAATGCCCGGTTTCGGCTCGATGTATCCTGCAGCGACCAGCCGAAATCGTTTCAGGAAGTTCGGCCAGGAGCTGTGGTACGTCACGAGCTCGGTTCCGGCGAAGGGCGCCAGCGCTGCGTTCCATCGCTTTTCTCCCTCCGTCAGCGCGGCCTCGAACGCGGCGAGATTGGCCGTGTACTCAGGTCCGCCGCTCGGGTCGAGCTGCGTGAGCTTCGCGGCGACGGCGCGGGCGATGACGCGCCCGTTGTCCGGATCGAGCCAGTAGTGCGGGTTGCCGAACGGGTGCACGTCGCCCATGGCGCGCGTGACCACGCCCGTGGGCCGCTCGAGGATGTCGCAGCCAATGGAGGCGTCCAGGTAGCCGGGGGCGCCGGGCCGGATCTTGTCGTTGCGGCTCTGGTCGATGAGCGGCGGCAGGTAGCCGATCTCGAGCTCGAGGCCGGCGACGACGAGCAGATCCGCCTTCGAGAGCTTGAGCACAAATGAGGGCTTGGGCTCGACAAAGTGCGGATCCTGGTATCCGCGCGCGAGCGCAAACGTCTCGACGCGCTTGCCGCCAACCGAGTCGGCGATCGAGGCAAAGTCCTGGAGGCTCGTGACGACGCGCACTGTCGCCGACGCGGGAAGCGCGGCTACGAGAAGCAAGCTGGCGCAAAGGAGTCTTTTCATGGGACCTCTTTCTCTAGAAGGGATGGGCGCCGTGGGCGCCGATGGCGAACTGAACCTGGAAGAGCGCTTCATCTGCATGGCGTCCGCCGGAGTACCGTCTGTGGCGGTACTCGCCGCGGAGCTGGGAGAACTCGCTCGGCCAGAACGTGAGCGTGGCCGCGTAGCCCTCGTCGCGCAGGTTCGCGGCGTCGGCGTGGTCCGAGAACTCGTATCGGGTTCCGACGAACCAGCGCCGAGCGAGCTGCCAGTCTCCGGCGACGTAGAAGCCGCGCGCAACCTGCCGGCCGTTGGGCTGACCGCGGCTGCTGCGGAAGAGCTCGCTGCGCAGAACAAAAGAGCGATGAGGGCGGCCCTGGAGCGGCTTCCAGCGGTAGACGAGGTGGAGATTCTCGAGCGTCGTCGTGCCGTTGGGGGCCGTGCCGTTGTAGCCATGGCCCCAGCTCGCGCCCAGCTCCGCGTTGTGGTCATCCCCGAAGTCGCGGTAGACGCGGTACTGAGCGTTGTAGGCGAGGTCCCCGCGGGTCGGAGCCTCGAAGAGGCCTTCCGTCTTGCCGCGGAAGATCTGGGCGGTCAGATCCGAGTAGGTATCACCGGGCAACTCGAACACGCGGGCGATTGAGGCGCCCGCGTCGGCCCAGCCGTCCTCGCTGCCGAGCAAGTTCACGATCGGCAGCGGCTCATCCGGCCAGGGGAGCACGTGCAGGTGCAGCGTGTTCACCTTGCCGAACTGGGCCTTGAACTTGCCGAGCTTGACCTGCAAGTTGGCCGGCAGGGAGAGGAATGTCACGAAGCCCTCCTCGACGTCCACGCCGCTGTTCGAGAACGAGAGAAAGAAGTCCGCGCGGGCGTAGGGGTCTACGATGGCCTGCAGCGAGAGCTCCGACTCGCGAAGCTGCAGCGAGTCCTGTTTGTCCACCGGGTTGCGGCCGGCGATGCCGAGGAAGTTGCCGATGACGGCAATGGCTGGATTGAAGTACGTCGAGCTGGCGGAGGACGAAGGCGTCGGAGTCGGCACGGGGGTGGGCTCGGGCGGAGGATTCTCCTGCGCGGTCGCCGCGTTGGAGTGCCCCAGCGCAACGGCGAGCAGCAGCGCCGGAATCTGAAGGCTACGGTTCGTCAAGGCTCTCCTCCCTGTCGGTTTTTGTTGCTCGGATTGCCCGTCGGGCCTGTCCGGCGGGCGCCACGGCTACGAAACGACCGGGGGAGCGCGGTTCTGGTATGGGCGGGCTTCGAGTCGGTCCGGCGGGCGGACTGAGGGAGGAACCACCGCGGCGACGATCGACTCGGGCCTCAGGACTGCGGCCGAAAGACGAACGAGTGAAATCGCCCGATGGGTCAGGCACGCGAGGCATTCGTGGGAGGGCAGCGCCCGTGCCAATTGGGCGGAGAAGGCAGGCACCGGGCTTTCGGCAGTTCCAACCGCGACGGGCTCGGGGTGCAGGCCGAAAGATGCCGACACTGCGAGGAAGCCTGCCGCCAGGAGCAGAAACCGCACTGATCGAGACTTGCGGAAGAAACGCAGCATCGACTTCTGTCAGGCCAACGAGATCGGGACGTATTCTATTCCGCGGACGGGACTTCCTGTATCATCGCTTTCGAATCCCGCGCCCGGTTGGGCGCGTATTTTGTGACCGGAGGAAAGACTGATGGCCGACAATCCCAACGTGAAGCAGGTCTCGGACGACACGTTCGAGGGCGACATTCTGAAGAGCGAGAAGCCGGTCCTCGTGGACTTCTGGGCACCCTGGTGCGGACCCTGCCGATCGGTGGCTCCCATCGTGGAGGATCTCGCGACCCACTACGCGGGCAAGCTGCAGGTCGCCAAGATCAATGTGGACGAGTCGTCCAACGTGGCCATGAAGTACCAGATCACCTCGATCCCGACGTTCATCCTGTTCAAGGGCGGCAAGGTCGCGGACCGCGTGCTCGGGGCGCTGCCCCGCAGCGAGTTCGTCAAGTTCATCGATCGCAATCTCTGATTCCCTCTTAAAGCCTCGCCAAAGACATCCAAAGCCGCGGCGCTCGACGTAAGATCAGGCGGTGCGTCGATTCGTTGTGTTGTTTGCCCGCGAGCCAGCTCGCGAGGCTCGCGCAAAGGGCTTCACCGCGCCGGAGGCCGCAGAGCTCTTCGCTCACTTCGCGGTGGGCTGGCGCGACGCAGCGTGGCGGGCGGACGCCCGGCTCGTCGTCGCGACACCGCCTGAGGATCGCGCGGCCTGGCGGTTAAGCCTCCCGGGAGACCCTGAGGTCCTCTGGGTGACGCAGCGCGGCCGCTCTCTGGGCGAGCGGCTGGAGGCCGCGGCCCGCTCGGTTGCCGAGCTCGGCGGCTGTGCGGTCCTCGTCGGCGGCGACGTCGTGCCGTCGTTGACGGCCCTCGAGACGGCCTTCGCCGCCCTGGAGGACGGCGCCGAGGCGGTGCTGGCGCCGGCGCCCGACGGTGGCGTGTCGGTGGTGGGTTTCTCTCCGCGTCACCTGGACCTCTTGCGCGGCATCGAGCCTCCGACGTGGACGGCCGGCGAAGCGCTCGCCGGCTCCTCCGGCGGGTGGCGCGCCGGGGGGCGCTGGCACTGCTCTTGAAGCTCTTGCTCTGTCCGCCGCGGCTGAGCGGGTCGAGGACGGGCCACGCGCCGCGCCTGCGGCCGTTCTGCTTCGCGCCGGCCCTGCGCGGGCCGCCCCTGCCGGCCTAGCGCCCGTTTTCTTCATCCCAGAGTCGTCGGGGACCGACAGGCTGCAGCGACTGCAGCCGTGGGGAGACGTCAATGCCGCACTTGACGGAAAAGACCATTGTTTTCGCGCCCGCCCTCCATGCCTTCCGCGAGGCCGATATCGACTTCTTCCTGGACGAGGAGGCGCCGCACTGGGTGGCTGTGGACCCTCGGGGAGTCGAGATCCTGGGCCGCATCGACGGCCGGCGGCCGTTTTCCGAGCTCGTCGCGTGGTACGCGGCGTCCAAGGGGCTCGAAGCGGGCAAGGCCTGGCTCCAGGTCCACGACTTCGCACAAACCTGCCTGCGAGCGGGCTTTCTGTCGCTCGATCCGGTCGTGCGGCGCACCTACAAAGGGCGGCGGAGCGTGTCACAGCCCGGCGGCCTCCGCGAGCTCTGGCTTCACACGAACAACAACTGCAACCTTTCCTGCGCGCACTGTCTCGTCAATTCGGGTCCGGGAGAGACGCCAGGCCTGCCGGCGCCGGAGCTCGCCCGCGTCGTGGAGGACGCGCTCGCGCTCGGTGTCGAGCGCTTCTACATGACGGGCGGAGAGCCATTCCTGCGACCGGACATCGGCGACCTGATCCGGCGCATCACGGACAAGGGCGGCCGCGAGCTCGTCATCCTGACGAACGCGACGCTCTTCGCCGGGGGGCGGGGCGCGCTCTTAGACTCCCTCTCCCGCGAGACAGTCAAGTTTCAGGTGTCCCTCGACGGCGCGTGCCCTGCGACGAACGACGCGATCCGCGGCGCCGGCACGTTTGCGAGGGCGCTCGAAGGCATGCGCCTCTTGGCCGCGAAGGGCTTCGAGATCTCGCTCACCACGGTCGTGACACAACAAAACCTCCCCGAGCTCACCGAGCTGACCCGTCTCGCTGCGGAGTGCGGAGCGCGCTCGCAGCACCTCATGTGGTCCCACAAACGCGGGCGCGCGAGGGAATCCGACAATGGCTTCTTCCCCGAAACGTCTGATGTCTTGATCGGCGTGCTCCGCGCGGCCGACGAGGCAGCGCGACGCGGCTTGGAGCTCGATAATCTCGAGGCGGTGCGACGCCGCGTCGACGGGCAGCCGGGTGTGAAATACGACCTCGGCAACGCCGGATGGGACTCGCTCTGTGTTTACGCGGACGGCACGGTCTATCCGTCGGCTGCGCTGGCCGACCACAGGCCGCTGGCCTGCGGCCGCGTGACGGAGAGGCCGCTCGAAGCGATCTTCACCGACAGTTCCGTCCTCGAGCGCTTCCGAGCGGCGACACTGGCGCGGCGGCCGCAGGCCCTTGTTGATCCGTTCCGCTTCTTGACGGGTGGAGGAGACCTCGAGCACGCCTACGTTTTCTCCTCGGGCGAAAGCGGCGAGGGCTCTCTCGAGGCCCCCGATCCGTACTACCCGATCACGGTCGCGCTGGCGCGCCGCGCGATGGGCGAAATCGCGGGAGCACGGCGGGCCGCCTGGAACCGCAAGAGCGGCTACGACGCGCCGGCTGTCTACCACGCCATGGGCGACAGCTCGATCGCCTGCGGCGTCGCGGACGGCGCCGCTGCGGAGATGCCGGTGTTGACGCTGCATTCCAACTGCGTTCTCTCCTTCGACGTGGACAAGCCGCGCGCCCTGGTGCGCGCCTTCTACGGAAAGGCGGCCGAGGCGCCGCAAGCCCAGTTGTGCTGCCCGACGGCGTTCGATGAGGCGGATGTCGGGCACATTCCCCGCGCGGTCATCGATCGCTTCTACGGCTGCGGTTCGCCCGTTTCTTCGAGCCATCTCAAGGAAGGGGAGACGTTCCTCGACCTCGGATCGGGAGCCGGCATCGATGTCTTCATCGCCGCGAAGAAAGTGGGCCCGACGGGCCGCGCCCTCGGCGTGGACATGACAGCCGAGATGCTCGCCGTGGCTGCAGAGAACCAGCCGATCGTGGCGAAGAACCTGGGATACGACGTCGTGGAGTTTCGCAAGGGGTTCCTCGAGAAGATCCCGGTCGAGGACAAGAGCGTGGACGCGGTGACCTCGAACTGCGTCATCAACCTCTCGCCCGACAAGAGCGCGGTCTTCGCCGAAGTCTGGCGGGTCTTGAAGGACCACGGCCGCGCCGTGATCGCCGACATCGTGAGCGACCGCGAGGTCCCGCCACGCCTGAAGACAAACCCGGAACTGTGGGGAGAGTGCACGGTGGGCGCTCTGACGGAAGAGGGCTTCGTCGCGGCACTGGAGCGGGCGGGATTCTATGGCATCGAAATCTTGAAGAAGGTGTACTGGAAGTCGATCGAGGGTTTCCCGTTCTTCTCGGTTACGGTGCGCGGTTACAAGTTCGAGAAGACGGCGGGCTGCATCTACCGCGGGCAGCGGGCGGTTTACTTCGGGCCCGGAAAGGCGCTCGTGGACGAGGAAGGCCACACGTTCCCTCGGGGCCTCGAGGTCGAGATCTGCACGGACACCGCCGCCAAGCTGTCCCACGCGCCGTACGCCGGGTCCTTCCACGTCATCGAACCGGACGGCAGCGCCGACTTCGCCGTGGGCGGAGTCTCCTGTGACCCCTCGAAGGGATGCTGTTGATATCCGGATTGCTCGTCGCCCTGGCAGCCGTTCTGGCTTACGCCAACGGCGGCAATGACGTCGCCAAGGGGATCGCGACCCTGGTCGGCAGTGGCGTCTCCAGCTTTCGCCTTGCCGTCCTCTGGGGAACCGCCTGGACCACGATGGGCTGTCTCGTCGCGGCTTTCGTCACACAGGGGCTCGTCGCGACGTTCTCCGGAAACGGATTCCTGGACCAGCCGATCGGGACCCCGGCGTTTCTCGGCGCCGTAGCAGTCGGTGCGGCGGCCTGGGTCCTGTTCGCCTCGAAGTTGGGACTGCCCGTCTCGACGACGCACGCCATCGCGGGTGCTCTGGCGGGCGCGGGAGTCGTGGCGCAGGGGGCCGGCGCCCTGCATTGGAGTCACTTTGGGATGAAGGTGCTTGTGCCTCTCGCTCTTTCGCCGATCGTCTCGGTCGCCTTGGTCGCCGCGGTCTTTCCGCTCCTGTCCCGCGCGCTCGCGCGCGCCGAGACATACTGCCTCTGCCTCGAGCGCCGGGTCGTCCTGATCGACGGGGGAGCGCTGGCCCTCGAGGCGACCCCGTCGTCGGCAGTGGTGGCGCCCCAAGAGGCGTGTGCGGCTTCCGCCACAGTCGCGACGCGGCTGCCGGTCGTGGACGCGCTGCACTGGCTCTCCGCGGCGCTGACGAGCTTTGCGCGAGGCATCAACGACGCGCCCAAGATCGTGGCCTTGGGCATCGCGGCGTCGCTTTCGATCGGCCTGCCGGGCTCTTCCACCTACGTCCTCATCGCGATGGCCATGGGGGCAGGCAGTCTGATCGCCGGCTTCCGCGTCACGGACACTCTCGCCCGGAAAGTCACACCGATGGCACCGGCAGACGGCTTCGCGGCGAACCTTGTGACCTCGGCTCTCGTGGGCACGGCATCCGCCTTCGCCCTTCCCGTTTCCACAACGCACGTTTCTTCCTCAGCGATCATCGGGGTCGGCCTCCACCGTGGGTCGAGCACGGTGCGGTGGGAGACGGTGCGCGAGATAGTGCTCGCCTGGGTCCTGACGCTGCCGGCGGCGGCCCTCGTCGGGGCCGGAACCTTCGCGCTCCTGCGGGCGTTTCGGGGATGATCGTGCCCCTGGCCCCGGCCCGGCCGAGCGACTTTGCGGAGCTCTCGGCCTTGCTCCACGCGAGTGGCCTGCCGCTCGACGGGTTGGAGGAGCACCTCGAGACAGCGCTCGTGGCGCGCCGGGGCGGTCGGCTGGTCGGGTGCGTGGCGCTGGAGATCTACAGCCCCGTCGCGTTGCTGCGCTCGCTGGCGGTCGCTTCGGACCTGCGCGGCGAAGGTCTCGGCCAGCGGTTGACCGAGGCGGCCTTGGACCTCGCTCGCGCGGCGGGCGTGAAGGAGGTCTTTCTGCTGACGCAGACGGCCGCAGGCTTCTTTCCCCGCTTCGGCTTTGTGCCGGCGGCCAGAGAGCAGGCACCACCGGCCCTCCTTCAGTCCGTGGAGTTCCGCTCTGCGTGCCCGGCCAGCGCGGCCTGCATGCGCCTGACGCTGTGAAAGCGGGCGGCGCGGGCCGCGCATCTTTTTCCGCGTAATCTTCCCCGAGCGAAGCCCGTCAAGCAGCTTGCTCACTCAAGCTGGCGCGTGTCCGGGAAGAGCGCGCCCGTCGCGGAGGTTTCAATCATCTGATGAAGAAGAAGATCGTCTGGGGAGTCGTTCTGGTCGTGCTCGGAGCCGCGGTGTTCCTGGCTTTCCGCAGCCGCGGCAATGCGACGCCGAAATACCGAACCGCAAAGGTGGACCGGGGCGACGTGACGCAGACCGTCACGGCGACCGGGGCCCTCTCGGCGGTGACAACGGTCAAGGTCGGCAGTCAGGTCTCCGGGATCATCGCGGTCCTCCACGCCGACTTCAACAAGGAGGTCAAGAAGGGCCAGCTCTTGGCCGAGCTCGACCCGACGCCCTTCCTGGCGAAAGTGGAACAGGGCAGCGCGACGGTCGAAAAGGCGAAGGTCGATCTGCGCAACACCGAGATCGGTCTGAAGCGGCAGACGGCGCTGAAGGAGCAGGGCCTGGCGCCGCAGGCGGACTTCGATCAGGCGCAAGCAAACTTCGACTCGGCCAAGGCCGCCGTGGAGCAGGCGCAGGCCTCCCTCAAACAGGCGAAGACGGATCTCGCCAACAGCAGGATCGTCGCACCGATCGATGGTGTCGTGGTCGACCGCCAGTACGACGTCGGACAGACGGTGGCGGCCTCGTTCCAGGCGCCGACGCTCTTCACGATCGCCCAGGATCTGACGAAGATGCAGGTCTCCGCCGACGTGTCCGAGTCCGACATCGGCAGCATCAAAGTCGGCCAGTCGGCCAAGTTCACCGTGGACGCATTTCCGGACCGAATGTTCCGGGGCCGCATCGCCCAGATCCGCCTGAACGCGACCGTCAACCAGAACGTCGTCACCTATCCGGTCATCATCGAGGTGCCCAACCCCGACCAGGAGCTCAAGCCGACCATGACGGCCAACGTCGTCATCGACGTGGCGACGGCTCAGGGAGCCCTGCGCCTTCCCAACGCGGCGCTGCGCTGGAAACCGGAGAGCGCTACGACCGCGTCGCCGGAGGAGAAGATGGCGGCGCGGCCTCAGGGAGAGAAAGGCCTGCCGGCCATAGCCCGGCAATTCGGGGGCGGAGCCGCGACATCCGGCGGCGGCCGGCGGCCGCGCGGCGGGCAGACGGTCTACACGATTGCCTCTTCAGGAATCGGGGAACCGAAGCCCGTCGAGATCAAGCCCGGAATCACGGACGGTCGGTTCACCCAGGTCGCCGAAGGCGGCCTGAAGGAGGGCGATCTCGTCGTCATTGGCCTCGTCACGGCGAAGGCGGACGTGAGCGGCGGCGGCAGCCGCCCGCCGGGGGCTCCCGGAGGCGCGCCGCGGAGGGGCTTCTGAGCGCCGACGTCATCCGGATCGAGAACCTGGTTCGCGTCTACCAGATGGGAGAGGTGGAGGTCCGCGCGCTCGACGGCGTTTCTCTTTCCATCGCGCCCGGCGAATTCGTGGCTGTCATGGGCCCGTCGGGGTCGGGCAAGAGCACGTTCATGAACATCGTAGGCTGTCTCGACCGGCCCACGGCGGGCCAGTACTACCTCGACGGTGTCGACGTGTCCGGGCTCGACCGCGACGCGCGGGCGGAGATCCGCAACGGCAAGATCGGTTTCGTCTTCCAGTCCTTCAACCTGCTCGCCCGAACCTCCGCGCTCGAGAACGTCGAGCTGCCGCTGATCTATTCGTCTAACGGCGGGTCCTCAGAGCATCGCGCCGAGAAGGCGCGCCACTGTCTCGCGATCGTGGGGCTCGCGGGGCGCGAAGACCATCACCCGAGCCAGCTCTCCGGCGGCCAGCAGCAGCGCGTCGCGATCGCCCGCGCGCTCATCAACGACCCCAAGCTGATCCTGGCCGACGAGCCGACCGGCAACCTCGACACGAGAACGTCCGAAGAGGTCATGGCCGTCTTCCAGAAGTTGAACGACGACGGCAAGACCGTCGTCGTGATCACGCACGAGGCCGACATCGCCGACTACGCCAAGCGCGTCGTGGGCTTTCGCGACGGCAAGCTCGTCGAGGATCACCCCGTGGCCAATCGCCGTCGCGCTCGGGAAGGAGCGGTTGGTGCTTAGTCCTTTGTCCTCAGTCCTTGGTCGAAGACAGCGAGGCGAGCCGCTCAGGACTAGGGACTACGCACCAAGGACGAAGGACCAGGCATGCTGAAGTTTCTGACCATTCTGAAAGTGGGCATGAAGGCCATCGCGCGCAACAAGATGCGCTCCGTGCTGACCGCTCTCGGCATCATCATCGGCGTGGCCTGCGTCATTGCCATGATCGGAGTCGGGCAGGGCTCGCAGGCGGCGATCCAGGCGCAGATCTCGGCGCTGGGAACTAACTTCCTGATGATCTTTCCGGGCGTGGCGACGCAATCGGGCGCCCGGATCTTCACGGGCCAATCGTCGATCACCGAGGACGACGTCGCGGCGGTGCGGGCCGAGTGTCCGTCGGTCGCGTACGTCACCCCGGCCACGCGCACGGCCGCGCAGGTCGTCGCGGGCAGCAACAACTGGGGCACGAGCATTCAGGGCGTGGGCGTCGAATGGCCGCTCGTGCGCTCCTGGAACGTGGAGAAGGGCGCCTTCTTCGGCGATTCGGAAGTGCGCTCGGCGGCGAAGGTCTGCGTCTTGGGCTCGACCGTAGCCAACTCCCTCTTTGGCGATTCGACCCCGATCGACCAGATGGTCCGCATCAAGAACATCCCGTTCCGCGTCATCGGCGTGCTCGAGACCAAGGGCGGCAGCACAATAGGCCAGGACCAGGACGACACGGTCATCGCGCCGTACACGACCGTCATGAAGCTCTTGAAGCGAAGCACCAACACCAAGATCGACATGTTCATGGCGTCGGCGACGTCCCGCCAAAGCGTGGGTACGGCCCAGGCAGAGATCGAGGCGCTGCTGCGCCAGCGCCACCGGCTCGGCCCCGGACAGGACTCGGACTTCATGATCCGCTCGCAGCAGGAGATTGCGCAGACGGCCGACCAGACCTCTCGGACACTCTCGCTGCTGCTCGCGTCCGCGGCATCGATCTCGCTTCTGGTCGGCGGAATCGGAATCATGAACATCATGCTCGTGTCGGTGACCGAGCGCACGCGCGAGATCGGGATCCGCATGGCGATCGGCGCCAAAGGCCGCGACATCCTCACGCAGTTCTTGATCGAGGCACTGGCGCTCTCGGTCGCGGGTGGCGCGATCGGCATCGGGCTCGGCGTCGGAGCGTCCAAGCTTTTGGCCTGGAAGGCGCACTGGCCGATCGTGCTCGCGCCGGAGGCAATCGTGCTGGCCTTTGGATTCTCGGCTGCCATCGGCATTTTCTTCGGCTTCTATCCTGCTCGCAAGGCGGCGCAGCTCGACCCCATCGAAGCTCTGCGGTACGAGTAGCCGGCGGTCCGGCGCGCATCCCGCGCTCCCGGCGGTTACAATCTCGCCATCTTTTCGATGAGCGCGATCACGGGCATCGCGAAGGGTCTCGATCCCCGCCGCAGCGTAGCGGCGCGCTTGCTCCTCGTCTTCTTCCTCACGTCCTTCATCCCCGGAACCGTGTTCGTCCTCGTGCTCGAGCGCCGGCTGACGGACCTTCAGGAGAGCTCGCTGCAAAGGCTGTCGGCGGTGAAAGTGGCCGAAGCCGGCATTCGGCTCAATCAAGATGCCGGCTACCGGGCGGAATGGATCGACCGGCGGGTGAAGACCGCGGAGGAGACTGCCTGGTCGCTGGCGGAAGGGATCGGCATGCTCCTGGCGGAGCCGGGCGCTCCGACGCGGCCGCTGCCGGAGCCCGACAAGGAAGGGCGGATCTGGAACCGCAATCCCGAGGATGACACGCTCGGTTTCCTCTCGGGCGCCCGGGCGAGTGATCCCCGCGGGCGGCGCGATGCGGCCCGGCTCGGGGCCGCCGCGCGGCTGCTCTCGGCCGCACGCGAGCGGAGGCCATCGTTGCGCAGCGTGACGGTCTGGACGGCGGCCGGTGCGATGCGGCGCAGCCCCTGGTTCAACGTCGAAGAGTCGACCAGCGAAACCGGAGGAACGCTCGAAGAGGGAGGCCTGACGCGCGCGGCTCGTTTTCCCGCGACAGCTCCGGCCGCCGGAGAATCCGCGCTGTGGCTTCCGGCCCTCGCGGGACCGGGCCTCGCGGCCGAGGGTCGGCTTGCCCGCCTGGTCGTGCCGGTCCGCGACGCGCCCGGGCGGCTGCTGGCCGGCCTGTTGTGCGAAGTGGATACAAGGCGCTTCATTACCGAGGCTATCGAAGCCGGTGACATGCAGGGGGACGTCTGGTTCGCGCTCGATTCCGCCGGGCATTCGATCCTGATGACGGCCCGGGCCGCATCGATCCTGAAATGGCGTGGGGACGCCTCGGAGACCCTCGCCGACTCGCCGGATCGGATGCGGCAGAGCCTCGCCAAGGCCGCCTTTGCTTCGCCGCACACCGTAGCCGAATACGTGTTCGACGGAAAGCCGCACCGATTCACTTCCGCCAGAGTGCCCACGACGGGCTGGATCTTCGTCGAAGGCCTCTCGGCCCAGGCGCTGCACAAGCTCGAAGACGAAGCGGAGCAGGAAGTGCAGCCCGCCCGCCACCGGGTCTTGAGGCGGGACTTGCTCGTCCTCTTCGGGTACCTCTTCGTGGCCGTTCTGGTCGTCACGGTGCTGCTCTCGAGGAGGATTTCGGCGCCCGTCGAACGGCTCGTGCGCGCCGCGGAGGACATCGGCGAAGGGCACGCGGTGGAGCTTTCGGAAGCCGAATCGCCCGACGAGCTCGGGCGGCTGGCAGCCGCCCTCGAGCGCATGGGCAAGAGGGTCGAGCGGCGCGTCGAAACGCTGCGTCGGCTCCACACCCTGCTGCGCACGGCGTACCGAACGACGGACCTGCGCGAGGTATTCGCCCGGTGCGCCGAGGCGATCGCGGCGTTCACGCGGGCGGAGCGCGTCATGTTCTTGCTGCACAATCCGGATCTGAATCGTCTCGAGGCAGCCTGGCCCGGCTGGAACGTGCCCGAGGACATGGCCTCCCAAATCAAGTTCCCGATGGAAGGCCGCTCGATCTCGGCGATGGTCTTTCACACGGGCGAGATCTACGTCGCCAATGACCTCGAGCACGACCCTTATGCCAACCGCTCGTTCCAGCAGTTGACAGAGGCGACCTGCGCGGTCTTCAGCCCCTTGAAGACGGAGGACAAGACGATCGGTGTCGCCGTGGCGCTCAACCGGCCGGGCGGGTTCGGCCACGAGGAGGTCGACGCGATGACGTCGTTCTCCGACGCGGCCTCATTGCTCATCATGAACGCGCGCCTCTACGAAACGCTGACGGGAACGGTCGAGGAGCTGCGCCGCGCGAGCAGGCTGAAAGACCAGTTCCTGCAGAACGTCAATCACGAGCTGCGCACGCCGCTGACCTCGATCGTGGGCTGGACGGACCTCTTCGAGGAGGGCAATCTCGACGCCGAGACGCTGAAGCGCGGACAGCGGCAGGTGCGCCAATCCGCGCGCGTGCTCCTCGCGCTCATCGACGATCTGCTCGATCTCGCACGGATGGATCGCGGCGTGATTGCCCTCGACCTGCGGACAGTTCAGCTCGGGGACGTCATCCAGCGCTCGCTCGACACGGTGCGGATGATGGCCGAGGCACAGGGCGTGGGCCTGATCCTGGTGCCGCTCCCGGACCAGATGCCCGCGTTGCGCGCCGACCCCCTGCGTCTCCAGCAGATTCTCTGGAACCTGCTGACCAACGCCATCAAGTTCACGCGCCGGCACGTCCGCGTCGTCGTGCGTGTCGAGCGGGACGCGGACCGCTATCTCGTGAGCGTGGAGGACGACGGAATCGGCATCCCGCAAAGCGAGCTGGCGCACGTGTTCGAGAGGTTTCGCCAGGTGGACGGCTCGCCCACTCGCAAGCATCCCGGGATGGGCATCGGCCTCTCCCTGACGCGGTCCTTAGTCGAGCTGCACGGCGGCACGATCTGGGCCGACAGCATGGTCGGACAGGGCAGCCGGTTCACGTTCTCGCTGCCGTTTCGGGCAGGCGAGCGACGCGGGACCGCCGAGGCCCCGGTCGTGGCTGACGAAGAAGCGAGAGGCTGAGAGAAGCTCCTAGTTATTCGCGGCGGGCAGGCCGGTGCCTTTTAAGAGTTCCTTGACGACCTTCAAGGTCTCCTCTTTGCCCGGCACGCAGAGGTTCGGGTCCTTTTCCTTGCCCGAGGCCAGCGCTGCGGCGTAGCCCTCGCAGTCGTAGCCGCAGGCCGTGCAGTCGGTCTGGGCCATGGCGGCGTAGAGCTTCAAGGCGAGGTTGCCTTCCTTGGCCATCTCCATGCGTTTGGGCAACGGGATCGTCTCGTCGTGAAAAGGCGGCGCCTCCTTCTTGACCCTCGGTGCCGCGGCGACGTCCTCCTCAGGGCGGCCGCTGTCCACCCATTGACCGTAGGAGAGGCAGGTCGGACAGACGAACGCGAAGTCCCAGCCGACGGGCAGAAACTTCGCCGGCGTGCGGTACACGACCAGGAGAGAAAAATCCTGGGGGCAGGCCGGGACCTCGCGCTCCTGGGCGTCGAGGACCATGGTCTTCAAGTGCGGCCGCGAGAACTCGATCTGCTTGGGCTTCTGATCGAACCGGAACATCTCGCCCTTCGGGCACACCATCACGATCTGAGGCTTGTAGACCCGGTCTACGAAGAACGACCGCATGGGGATGTCGTGCTTCGGGCAGCTCGATGGAGCGTCCTTCCAGAAGGAAGAGACCAGTTTCGACTTTTCGACGAGCGAAAGACTCATGAAGCACAGATTCTAGCAAACCACTGACAACGCTGTGGGAACGCAACGTGATCGCGCGTGATCGCAGCGTGAACGCCGTGAAGTGAAGTCAGAAGTTCGAACTGCTTCCGTGAGCCCTACTTCGACCTTCGTACTTTACTTCACCCGATCACGCCGCGATCTCGCTGCGTTCTCGTTGCGATGGCTCCTTCTGTCAAAGACTGGCAAACGGATTGAGGCGCTTCTCTTCCTCGATGGTCGTGTCGGGTCCGTGGCCACAGATGACCGGCATTGAGCCGGGCAAGGCAAAGAGCTTCTCGCGGATGGAGGCGAGGATCGCCTCCGTGTCGCCGCCCTTGAGATCGGTTCGGCCGATGGAGCGCCGGAAGAGCGTGTCCCCCGAGAAGAGGAGCGGCTCGTCTCCCTCGAGCGCGAAGCAGGTCGAGCCGGGAGTGTGCCCCGGCGTGTGGATGGCGCGCAGCGCCGATTCGCCGAACCGGATCACCTCGCCGTCGGAGAGCGGCGCGTCGACCGGCCGCGGGGCCTCGACGCAGAAACCGAAGAGCGCGGCCTGCTCCGGAAGCGCTTCGTAGAGCTTCCGGTCGTTGGCGTGAAGGCGGATGGGAGCCTTGGTGATCTCGGAGACCTGCCGCGTGCCGGTGATGTGATCGAGATGCGCGTGCGTGTGGAGAAGGGCGACGGGCCGCACCTTCGCGGCAGCCAGGACGGCGAGAATCCGCTCGGGCTCGTCGCCGGGATCGATGACGACGGCCTCTCCCGTCGCTTCGTCCACCACGATCGAGCAGTTGCACTGCAGCGGACCGACGGGGAACGTCTCGATGAGTGCGGCCATGTTCAGCGCAGCGACCGAGGACTGAGGACCGAGGACTGGGGACTCGAGAGGCTCGCGCCGAGGTGCGTCATGGCATTAGCCACTGAAGTTCTCAGTCCCAAGTCCTCAGTCCTCAGTCCGAAATCGAAAGTCATGGGTTCACCGGCACGACGGTCTCGACGTCGTGGCGCTCCTTGCGCTCGGGGCAGGCCCAGACGATCTCCTGAGATCCCGGAGCTATCTGGACCGCCCATTCCTGGTTGTCCGTGCGCCGGCGCTCGGAAGCGAACAGCTTGCGGCGGCTTTTCGGCGTGAAGAGCTCCCAGCGGATCCAGCCGAAGTCCACTGCGTCGCCGTCGAGCCGAAACGCGGGGATCCGCTCGCCGGCCTCGATCGGAGCGTCGCGCACCGTCATCGGCCGAAAACCGTTGGCCACGACGCGCTCCGTGAATTCGGCGCGCACGGTGCGGCCCTTGTAGACAAGCGCATGCCGCCCACGCGCGACGCCTTGCCCGAGGATCAGGTCGTCGAGGGCGAGAGCCAGCTCCGGGTCCACAGAACCATCTTAGCGTTTGAGCCCCAGCGCGGCGTCACGCAGCGCGGGATCGAGACGGAAGAGCACGGCCCCTTCGGCAGTCGGAAACGGGGTCGCAGGGAAGCTCTCGGCCCACTTCCTCAGGGCGAGGCACCTAGGATGTCCCGCCTGAACGAGCCAGGCCGTCGTGCCGCTCGGCCAGGACCAGGTCAGCCGAACGGGCTCGCACTCCAGGTTCGACACAGGACGGTAGCCTCTTGCCTCGCGAAACAGCCAGTCCGGCCCGCAGAAGTAGTACGCGATGCAAAGCTGCGCGTACTGGTTTTCCGTGAAGATCTGCTCTGAGGCGGGACGGCTCGCAAGGAAGCGCGCCAGCGGCCGCCAGTCCGAGCGGCCCTCGCGGAAATACTGCGCCAGGCCGCGCGCGTCAAACACCAGGATTCCGCTGAGAAGGACTGCCGCCGCGACCGGTCCCGCTCTCGTTCGGCCGAGAACCGACAGCGAAAGCCCAGCAAGAACCGGGAAAACGAGTCCAGCCGGCAGGTAGCGGCGAGTCACGTACCAATGGGGATGCAAGTACCCGAGTAGTTCGACGACCAGGAAGCGACCGAAGCACCAAACCAGAAGGAATCGCAGTCCTCTCCGTCTCAGAGCGATCGCAGCGCCTGCGACCAGCAGCACAGTCCAGACTGCCGTCGTCCACCGAAAGGAATCCCCGTCGTTGTGGGCGAATGCAAAGAAGGAGAGCGTACGCCCGAGCCGAGTCCAGGTTAGCGGCTCAGCCGGGACCGGAGGAGGCCTTCGCATCGCCTCCAGAACGACGGGCCACCAGGGCAAGTAAGCGATCCAGAGCGAGGCGACAAACAGCGGGCTCCACGCGAGGAACCTCCGGGTAGTCCGCCGACGATCGGCATCGGGAGAGAAAGCGTCCTCCGCCAGCATGGCGACCGCGGCGAGCGCGAGGATGACGGCGGCAAGGTAGAGCGTGTAGGCGGTCGCGAGCGTCGCGAGGTAAAGGAGGACCAGACGCCCGATGCCGGGCTGCTCGAGGAGCCGGTCGAGAGCAAGGAGCGCCAGGCACAACAGCAGGAGCCCGAGCGAGTACGGCCGGAACTCCTGGGACTAGCGGACGTGGAACGGCGCGAAGGCGAGGAGCACGGCTGTTACGAGGCCGACCGTCCATCCGGCTCGCCGTGCGACAAGAATCCCCAGCGCCGCCACGGTCCCAACGCCCCACGCGACGGCTGGCAGCTTGCGCTGCCAGCCAGTCGGATCGAGGTGCTCCACGGAACGGGACACGAGATAGTCCAGCGGCGGATGCACAGCGTCGAAACGAAGGCTCTTCCAGAAGAAGTCCCAGGAGCCTCGGATATAGAAGCCCTGAAGGATCTCGTCGAGGCCGTACGAGAAATGATCGAGGCGAAAGAGCCGAACGGCCGCGGCAGCCGCGAGGATGAGGCCCCCGAAGACGACGGCGCGGCGGCTCACGGCCGGCAGGATAACGTGGCTCGGTTGAGGCCGCTAATCGTAGAGTCGAAACGCCGTCCAGTAGAAGCACACGTTTGCGACTGCCACGAAGAGAGCGAGCACAAGAATAAAGCGGCGTCCGGTCCGGCTCTCTAAGGTTGCCAGATCCGACGCGGCCGTCATGAGCCAGGGGAACCACGCCCACGCGTACCATCCGCCAACTCCTCCCCAAACGCCGAAGAACCGATGATTCGCGAGCACGAAGATCAGGAGGCCAAGCGAGGCGCAGGCCGCTGCCACGAGATGAGCGGCAACTCTCCGCGGCGTCGGGCGTAAGCGCGCCACGAACAGGCAAGCGCCGCAGAGTGCAAAGAAGGACAAGACGAGCAAGGTCGGAGCGCGAAAGAACGTCCATTCGCCGAGCCAGAAGGTGGTCTTTAGAAACGTGTAGACCGATCGGACGAGCCCCAGGATCATCTGGAGGAACGGCTCGGCGACGGGAGGTCCCGGCCGGTTCAATTCGTACGTCCCGCCCCACCACCAGCCTCGCCAGAGCTGCACCGGAAAGACCAGCGCTGCGGAGAGCAGGCCGAGGCAGGCCGCGAGGCGGCGGCGCTCCAGCCAAAGGGCAGAGAGGACGAAGGCCACTACGGGCAGCGCGGTCAATTTGAGAAGAGGTCCTGCGGCCATCAGGATCATCAGGACTGTTGTCGGGGCGCGCCGTTCGAGAGCGAAGAGAGCGAACGCAGCCCACAGGAAAACCCCCTGATCGTTCGAGCAGCGCACCAGCGACTCCGCAGCGCCAGGCAGGAGTAGCAGGAGGATGCCGGCCAGGACGAGGCCGCTTTCCCAGGGCTCCGCCAGGCGCCGCAGCGGCCAGCAAACCGCGAGCAGGATCGAGAAGGCTCCAAGCAGTCGAATGGCGAGCAGGCGGGAGTCCGGGGACAGGAGAACGCCGGCGGCTCGAGGCAGACGCAGCGTGAGCCCCACCAACATGTAGAAGAGAGGCGGTTGATTGTTCTCCAGGTTTTCAGCCGGCGCGCGGGGCGACGGCGGAGCCGTCGGGCGAAGGAGATTGAAGCTCGCCGGCGCCGTTCCGAAGGGCGGGCAGCCGAGCGAGCGCAGCGCGGCGGTGCAGGGACGAGCGGCGACGGCTCCCAGCACGGCTCCGTTTACCGGAAGGCCGCGGAAGGCCTCGGCTACGGGTTGATCGGCATAGTCGACGATGCGGCTCAAGTGTGCCGGTTCATCGGGACCCTCGTACGCCGGCACGAAGAGAGCATGGAAGATCAGGCGGATCGCCAGGAGGATGAGCAGGGCTCCTTGCCAGCGAATGGCGGCTTTCGGTTGAGCCTCTGAAGGCAAGCCGCGATTCTAAGCCGGTAGACTCGAGGCATGACCGTGGTCTCGGGAGTCCTCCGGTTTGCGCTGGCTCTCTGGGTGGGGGGCACGCTCGTGGTCGTGCTGGCCGCGCCGGTCGTCTTTCGCGAGATCGCTTCGCGCGACCTCGCGGGAGCGGTCTTCGGCGAGATCCTGCGGCGGTTCGAGGCGGTCAAGCACGTTCTTTCGCTCGCTCTCGTGATCGCGGTCTTCGCCGGCCTGGAGCAGCGAGGTTCGGTGGGGCGCGTGGAGATCGTCTCGACCGTGGCGATCTTCGTGGCCATCGCGACGAACGTTTATCTCTCGATGGTCCTGCGGCCGAGGATGAGCTATTTTCGGATGAAGGTCGGCTCTTTCGATGCGGCCGCGCGAGACGATCCCTTTCGCCGACGATTCGATGCTCTGCACCGACGGTCGACGCGCGTGGTGATGCTTGGATGGGTGGCGGCGGCGGTGGCGCTTTTCCTGAGTCCTTAGTGCTTTGTTCCTAGTCCGTAGCCTGGTCTCCGAGACTAAGGACAGGGACCAAGGACAAAGGACTATTTCACGCGCGCTATAAGGTCGAGCTCCAAGGGCGCGTTCTTGGGCAGCGCGGCCACGATGACCGTCGAGCGCGCGGGACGGTGTTCGCCGAAGCGGCGGGCGTAGACGGCGTTCATCGCCGGGAAGTCTTCGGCGCGCGTCAAGAAGACGCTCACCTTGACCACGTCGGAAAACGTCAGACCGGCCTCGGAGAGGACAGCCTGGAGGTTGTCGAAGATCCGCTCGGACGACTGCTCGATTCCGCCCCCCACGAGCTCTCCCGTTTTCGGGTCGAGCGGGATCTGGCCCGAGGCGAAGAGGAATCCGCCCTCGATGACGCCTTGCGAGTAAGGTCCGATTGCTTTGGGAGCGCCCTCGGTGGCGATGAACTTCATGAGTTTAGAGTTTAGTGTTTAGAGTTTAGAGTTGAGC
>WNGF01001045.1_pt1 | contig 40667 bp, 32 predicted proteins | sample 5400641 | NCBI WGS metagenome assembly WNGF01 (sample SAMN13153371, study PRJNA577476) | soil metagenome | isolation source: 80 cm soil or saprolite under grassland replicate 2 | place: USA:California | collected 2016-06-15 | reverse complement strand
GAGCACGCCGAACTGCTGTTCAGGCGCTCACCCCGGGGCCGCAAACCCAAAGACCCGGCCGACGGGGCGTTCAAGACCGCCATGGACCGCAGCAACCAGGGCGTCACCATCAACGCCTTCTGGCGGCACTCCCGCGTCAAGCAGTACCTCAAAGACGGCCGGGCGCTGCGGATCGAAACCGTCGTGAACTCACCCGATGACCTCGGCTGCGCCCGCCGCCTGCACCACCTCCCCGAATTACAGGCCCGGGCACGTGCGATCAACACCCGGCTGCTGGACACTGAAAAAGCCGGCCAGGGATGTGTCTTCGATAGTCCAGCCTTTGCGCGGATATCGCAGCCCACCCTCACCGAGGATGGCCGGAGGGCCCCAGGACTACGGTTCGGCGACCCTCGAGTCATGGCCCTGGCCGGCGCCCTCGCCAACACGCTGTGCGCCGTCACCGGCATCACCAACAAGAGCCTGCGCGCCTTGATGACCGGCCTGCTCGGCACCGCCTACACCACCAACCAGGCCAGCTACGAGCTCGCCCGCCTGGCCCGCAACGGGCTGATCACCCGCATCCCGCACCGCAACCTCTACACCCTCACCTGCGACGGCGTCCGGTTCGCGATTTTCTACACCAAGGTCCACGATCGCGTCCTGCGCCCGCTCATGGCCAGCGACCAGCCCCAAGCCCCGCCTCCACTCCGCGCCGCCCTCCGCACCATCGATCACGAAGTCGCCCGCCGCCTCGCCGCCGCCCGGCTACCAGCCGCCGCCTGGCCAGCCAGCACGCGCCCCCAAACGCCAAAAGCCAGCCCGAAAACTCAAGACCACCGTCCAAGTCCGCGCAACCAAGCGCGGCTAGGAGAGCCCAGCCAGGTGCGCGCCGTCATTCAGCGAGCGCACCACGGCGGGACCATCCGCGTACCAGTCGATTTCGCACAGGGTCGCCACATCCAAATGCATCCGGAACAGCGCTGTAGACGGGGCAAGCAAGGCGTGCCGGACCAGCGTCTTGATCGGTGTGACATGACTGACCACCAGCAGTGTCTTCTTCGCGTATTTCGCAAGCATTCGGTTCAGCGCGGCGCTTACCCGCCGGTCGACGTCGGCGAAGCATTCCCCACCCGGCGGCGCCACCTCCGCATCGGCTAGCCACGCCGCCATCTCGGCAGGCCACTTCTCCTGTGCCTCCGCGAAAGTAAGGCCCTCCCAGGCACCGAAATCAGCCTCCCTGAGGTCCGGCTCAACCCGCACGGGCGAGCCCGTGACGCGCGCCACCTCCTCGGCGGTCTTGCGCGCCCGGCGCAGCGGCGACGTGAGGATCAACCCGATTTCACGGTGGGCGAGCCGTCGTGCGGCCGCCCGCGCCTGCGCCTCGCCAAGCTCTGTCAGCTCAATGTCCCGGCTGCCCACGAACCGCCGGTCCGCCGACATGGGCGTCTGCCCGTGCCGCAGCAGGATCGTGGTGGTGGGCTGATCATGATGACGGGCGGCCCACCCGGTCGTGGCAGGAGCGGCGATCGGGCCGGCGTTGCCCGAAGGTTCCCGCTCTGCAGCCAGCGCAGCGGAGCGAGGCCGGTGCCCATCCGGAGCCCTCCGCTCTGTTGTGTCAGATCCTGGATTCGCGACATCCCGCGGCAGCCGTTCGGAACCATCCATCGCGTCATTTGCCAGCTTGTCCGCACGGCGATTTTGCTCGCGCGGCACCCAGACGTACGAGACGGTACCGAGAGCACTCGCGGCCTCGTGCGCGAGCCGGGCGAGCGGTTCCAGGTCGGGGTGCTTGACCTTCCAGCGACCCGACATCTGCTCTACCACGAGTTTGGAATCCATCCGTACTTCGGCCGCCGCGCCGGGCGAGACGAGCGCAGCCGCCTGCAGCCCGGCGATCAGCCCGCGATACTCGGCCACGTTGTTGGTCGCGTAGCCGATTCTCTCCGCGACCTCGGCAAGCACCTCGCCGGATTCGGCATCCATTACGACGGCCCCGTATCCGGCGTTGCCTGGATTGCCGCGCGAACCGCCGTCCGCCTCTACGAGCAGCCGTCGGACCCCATGACCCGACGGCAGCTGCTTCCCCGGCCGTCTCACAGCCCGGACTCGGGGGTGCGGACGAGAATGCGGCGACACTCTTCGCAGCGGATAACCTCGTCCGGGTCCGCAGCGCGGATGTGGTTCAGGTCCACGGTGTTGAGGGCCAGATGGCATCCCTCGCAGCGACCGCGGCGCAGCGCTGCCGCACCAACCCCGCCATGCTGCTGGCGCAGTTTCCGGTAGAGCGCGAGCACATCGTCAGGCACCTCCGCGGCAAGACCGGACCGGCGCTCGGCGATCTTTTCGGTCTGTTCGTTCATTTCGGCGAGTGCCGTGTCGCGGCGAACTACCGCAGCCTCGTGCTCGCTGGCCAGTCGCGCCCGCTCGGCGCTGCGCGACGTCAGGCGGCCCTCCGTGGCTTCCCGGCGCTCCATGATGTCGAGCACGATCTCCTCGAGATCAGCCTGCCGGCGCTTCAGCGACTCGATCTCGGACTGCAGGTTCTCCAGATCCCGCGGCGACGATACCTGGCCAGCGTCCAGGCGCTTGCGGTCCCTGTCGGCCCGCGCGCGGACCTGGTCAACGTCCGACTCGGCCTTGGCCTGCTCTCTCGCCAGGTCGCTCACGTCGGTCTGAGCTGCGACGATCCCGTCCCGCACGGCTGCCTCTCGCGCCTCGAGCCCCTGCACCTCGGCGTGTTCGGGAAGCGTACGGCGGCGATTGTCGAGCCGGTCGAGCTCGGCATCGAGGTCGGCCAGTTCGAGCAGGCGCAGCTGCTCCTGGGGAGATGCTTTCACGGGTCTCAACGTTAGTGCCTGTCGCGCCTTGCGTCGCCGGGCGGGGCACCACGCCGCCTGCCACCCCTTCATCGCGGATAACTTTCAGGTACGGACGTCAGATCTGCGGTAAACCTGATCACCATGGAGATACCGCGGGTGAGCCGCCCGTTCATGCCGGGCTACGGCATCATCGGCCCGGACGAGGGCAGCGGGCTTCTCCCCTGGTCATGGGCCGCGCAGCGGCTTAGCAGCGCACGTAATTACTGGGTGGCGAGCGTCTGGGAAGATGGCAGGCCACATGTGATGCCCGTCTGGGGCGTGTGGGATGACAGTACGCTCTGGTTCAGCAGCAGTGTCCGGTCACGGAAAACCCGGAACCTCACGCGCGATCCACGTTGCGTGGTAACGACCGAGGATGCCAGCGATCCTGTCGTGGTCGAAGGGACCGCGCGAATTGTTACGGAACCTGCGGCACTGCAGCGCGTGATCGACTTGATGAACGCGAAATATGCCACCGACATGAGCCTCAGTTTCCTGGACCCGGCGGTCAACGCGACGATCGGGGTACGCCCCCGCCGCGTGTTCGGCATGCGCAGCGCGGACTTCACCGGGTCCCCTACCCGATGGGCGTTTGAGGAGTAGGCGCGGTGAGATGGTAGCGGGAGCATCAGGACCGGTCGCGTGGTGGGGCGCAGCGATCCGCCACCACGCTCCACGGTCAAACCGACCCTGTCACCAGAGGCCAGGCCGGACACGACCATGGGCGGGGTCATGCCGTGGCTCGGCCGTGGCAGCGTGCCCGCCCGCCGAACACCGGCCGGACCCATGAGCCAGAGCTCGTAGCTGCGTGCGCCAGACAGAGCCCGAAGGTTCTTCGCCGAAAAGACAATCATCCGCTTCGATGGCGACATCACCACGGTGGCGCGGCCCCCTGTGGTGACCGGAGCCGTCATCATCTCCGCGTCACGTGCCGTCAGCACCGCGGCCACGTCGCGGTTCCGCTGGTCAGCACGATCGAGCCGACCCTGGACGGTGATCGCAAAGATACCGAACGCGACGGCGGCCGCCAGCGACACCACGGCTGTGGTGACCGGAACTCGCGGTAGCGATATCCGCAGCCGATGCCAGGCGAGCGCGGATCGATTCCCGGGAACCGCTGGGGGAGCGTATTGGCGGGTCCGGGCGACTGCGGTGAGCACCCGCTCGCGCAGCCGCCACGGAGGCGAAACAGCGGCCGCGGATCCAAGCACCGATGTCGTCTCGTGGAGGCCGCGAACCTCCTGTGCGCATGCATCACATCGCGCTAGGTGGCGCTCGAACCTCACCCGATCGGCGGGCTCGAGCGCGTCCAGGGCGTAGGCTCCGGCCAGTGTGTGCAGGGCCGTGTCCCGGACTCGGCGGATGCTCACCACTCCACCCCCATGCAGTCGCGAAGTCTGATCAGCCCGTCGCGCATGCGGGTCTTCACGGTACCGACGGCGACGCCAAGCAACCCCGCGACCTGCGTGTAGGTGTATCCGCCGTAGTAGGCGAGGGTAACCGCCTCACGCTGAAGCTGCGTGAGGGAACCGAGGCAGCGCCGTACCCGCTCGCGCTCCAGCCGCTCCAACGCCGCGTCAGCCACATCACCAGGGTCGAACTCCGGTATCGCCGCACGCGTGTCCCGCCGGGCCGCGGCCTGCGCCGACCGGACCCAGTCGACCGCACGCCGGTGAGCGACGGTCATCACCCAGGTCATCACGCTGCCCCTAGAAGGCTCGAACCGTGACGCGGCCCGCCATACCTCGAGCAGAACCTCCTGTGTGACCTCCTCGGACTGAGCGGAGTCACGGACAACCCGCCGCACAAGCCCGAACACGGCAGGGGCGACTGCGTCGTAAACCGCCTCGAACGCGGCATCATCCCCGCGGGCCACCCGGGCGAGCAGCCCCGCGAGATCAGCACGCCCGGGCGTGCCACGCTCGCCGGTCGGCTCGCGCTGGCCGGTAGGCTCGCCCTCCGCACCGTGCACGTCGCCCATTGGCACATTCTGTATTCGGAGCCGCCCGCAGACATGGATTGGCGGCAAGCCGGGAGGACGCGCGGGGGCAAAATGGGAGAAGCAGAGCGCCGATGGCGGCAATCCGTCACGGTAACGACCACGAATAAGAGATGTGACGACTCAGCCCGAGCGATCGGATAACCGCCGATCGGATACACAGCGGCCGCGCAGCGAGCAATCAGGCACCGAGCGGCCGGGTTCCGGCTGGTCGCGCCGCGAAGGCAGGGGGTCAGTCGGCAGGGTCCACGGAATCGTAGCCGGCCTGCTTACTGCCGCCGTCGCACTCGGTGTCGCTCAACTAGTGGCCGGGGTTACCCGCCCGGAGGGCTCGCCGATCGTAGCCGTCGGCAGGGCAGTTATCGACATCACACCGCGCCCGGTGACCGATCTGGCGATCAAGGTCTTCGGCACACACGACAAGCTGGCCCTGCTAACCATCATCGTCGTCGTGCTCGCGGTATGCGCCGCAGGATTCGGGATCGCCGCGATGAACCGGCTCGAGGCCGGACTGACCGGCCTCGCGGTCTTCGCCGCGATTGGCTTGCTCGCTGTCGCCACCCGGCCGGATTTCACGCCTGGCGAGGTGGCTCCGACCCTCCTCGGCGCCGCGGTAGGCGCATACACCTTGGTCCGCCTCGCCCGCGTGGCGAGGTATCAGGTCGGCGCCCAGGCCAGCCCGCAGGTAGGCGCCCCGGCCAGCCCCGAGGTCGGCGCCCCGGCCAGCTCCGAGGGCGGCGGTCCGGCCGCCCGCCCGGCGGCCCAGGTTGTCCGCCATGACCGGCGGAGCTTCCTTCTCACTGGCACGGTCGCCGCCGTTGGCGCCGCCGCCAGCGGCGTGATCGGCGACCTCCTATCGCAGCGTTCGACCGTCAGCAATGCCCGCACCCACGTGCGCATTCCGCGGCCCGCCCGCCCAGCCCCACCGCTCGCGGTAACGGATGAACTGCATATCCCCGGCTTGAGCCCGTTCGTGACCCGGAACAGCACCTTCTACCGCGTCGACACGGCACTGCTTGTACCGCAGGTAGCGCCAGGCTCCTGGAAGCTCCGCGTGCACGGAATGGTCGGCAGGGAACTCGTCATCACCTTCGACGGCCTGCTCCGCCGGCCCCTCACCGAGGCCGACATCACGTTGTGCTGTGTCTCCAACCCGGTGGGCGGACCGTACATCGGCAACGCCCGCTGGCTCGGCGTTCCGCTGGCGGGCCTGCTGCGGGAGGCGGGCATCCGGGCGGGCGCCGACCAGTTGCTCAGCACCTCAACCGACGGATACACGAGCGGAGCGCCGGTAGCGGCGGTGATGGACGGCAGGAACGCACTGCTGGCGGTGGCCATGAACGGGGTGGCGCTGCCGGTCCAGCACGGCTTTCCCGCCCGCATGATCGTGCCCGGCCTCTACGGCTACGTGTCGGCGACCAAGTGGGTCACCGACATAAAGGTCACTACCTTCGGCGCCGAGCAGGGCTACTGGGTTCAGCAAGGCTGGGCGGCGCGCGCACCGGTCAAGACCCAGGCCCGCATCGACGTGCCGAACGGCAACAAGACGCTCAAGCCGGGCAAAGTCGCAGTCGCCGGGGTGGCGTGGGCACAGCACCGCGGCGTCGCGGTGGTGCATGTCCGCGTGGACGGCGGGCCATGGCACCAGGCGAAGCTCGCGACGGTTCCAGGGATCGACACCTGGCGCCAATGGGTATGGGACTGGGCGGCTACTCCAGGCACCCACCGGCTGCAGGTCCGGGCAACCGATGAAACCGGCTACACGCAAACGCCGGCCCAGGCTGCCCCGTACCCCAACGGCGCGACGGGCTGGCCCACCGTGAAGGTCACCGTCTCGTCTTGAAGTCCCGCTCGCTGCCGGTCCCCGGCTCCTTACTGCGTTGCCGCGCCGAGCTGCTGCAGCTTGTGCGCCTTCATGAAAGCGGGCAGCGAGTCGTATTCGAACGCGTGCCAGAAGCCACGGCTCACGGACTTGTTCAACCAGACCACGCTCTGGTCGCCGACGGACCCGGTGCCGGTATTCGGTGCGGTGGCGAATACGACCCTGCCCATGTTGAGCTTGCGAAGGTTCAGCGCGAGGCTGATCATCTTCCCGTTGCTGAGCGTGCTGTCGACGCTGACCGCGTGCGACATCGCACGCAACACCGAGGCGGTCTGAGGCGTGTTGGTCAGCTTGCCCTCGCGGCGCAACTGCTCGAACACGGCGCGCAGGAAGTACTGCTGCCTACGTTCGCGCGCGAAGTCCCCGGACGTCAACCCGTACCTGTCGCGGACGTACAGGAGCGCCTGCTGGCCGTTCAGATGGTGGGTACCGGCGGTCCAGGTCACGTGGTTCGCCGGGTCATATGAGGTGGCAGGGACGGTGACCGTCACCCCGCCGAGGGCGTTGGTCACCTCACGGAACCCGGCCCAGTCGATGACCGCTACGTGGTCGATCCGCACGTGGGTCAGCTTCTCCACCGTACGCACCGCGAGGCTGGGCCCCCCGAAGGCGTACGCCCAGTTGATCTTGCCATTGCCGTTGCCTGGGATGGGCACCCAGGAGTCGCGCGGGATGGAGACCACGTAGGCACCGCGGCCACCCGCGATCAGGTGCACGAGCATGAGGGTGTCAGTCCGGCCACGGGCGCCGCCGACCGCCCGGCTTCCCGTCGTCGGCACCGGAGAGCGGGTATCCAAGCCACCGACGAGGAAGGTGACATCCTTCGCCGCCGCTCCGGTGGCTTGTGGCGGCCTGGCGGACGCGGGAATCGACGAGAACGGATTGTGAATCCGCTTCATGCTGCTGAGGTAATGGTTGGCGGTGAGGTAGAGGGCCAAGGCGCCGCCCGCCACCAGCAACACGAGCACACCCGCGCCAATAATGATCACGTTTCTTGCACGCCACCGCCGGGTGCGTGGGCGCGCTGGCCGTGATTCACCCGTCTCTGGTTCGTCCGCGTCGCGATCAGGCGCCAGCGGCATCCGCGCGCTGGAATCCGCGGCTGGTGGTATCGCCGTGCCGGAGCGCTCAGCGTGAAAGGCGGCGTCCTCTCGGTCTCCTACCGGCGGAATCCCCGCTCCCCGATTCTCCACCGGCAGCACCTCCGGGAATAGCCGTCACAGGCAGTAAGGATTGCTAGTGGCTGAAGTGAGCCCAAAATTGACTTTCTCGTCGCCCATAAATTGAGACGGGCGGCGCAGGCGATTAGCTTACAGTTGCGGGCACGCAAAATGTTAGCGCTTGTCCGCGAACCCTGGTTCCGTCCGCTCTGGGGCGACAGCGGCGTCGGCATCGGCACGCGTTGCGTCGATACGGCTGGGCGGTACGTCACCGAAGGCTCGCAGGAGGCACACCACGACGAGCACCCCGAGCAGTAGCGCCAGCCCCACATGGCTGAATCGGGCGATCGCCATGCTCAGCGTGCCTCCGTTCGGCCGCACGCCGGGCAGCAGCATCTGGCTGAGCAGCAAGCATCGAATTATCACGAGGTAATCGAGCCGACTCCACGGCATCAGCGCCAGCAGGGGAAAGATCAGCGCGTCGTACCAGGGCGCCTGCACGGGGAAAACGGCGAGCCAGGCGAGGGTCAGGATGGCTGCGGGCCGCACAGCTGGCAAGCCCGGGTAACCAGCGGGCAGCCGCCATGCCAGCAGCAGGGCCAGCACGAGCGTGGCCGCCGCGACTACCGCTCCGAAGAGGGCAGGCCGCGCGGCGATCTCTGTCGGAACCGGATAGATAAAGCCTGCGCTGACGGTGAGCCGACGGCTCAGGGGGCCCGCATTCAGCACCCCAGCCACCAGGTAGCTGGGGATGAGCACGGCCGCGGCCCCAGCCACTATCGCCGCCATGGTGCGTGGCGACCGGCCTGCCGCCCACGCAAGGCCAGCGGCAGCAAGTGCGAACGGCGTCTTGATCGCCGTCGCGGCGCCGACCATCAGCCCAGTCAGCGCGCCGGACGCCACGCCGAAGCTACCGATCGTGATCAACGAAGCCACCACAAGCAGCGCGAGCAGCACATCGACATGGCCGCTGCCGACCAGCCAGAAAAGCATCAGCGGGTTGACCGTCCACAGCAGGCACGTGCGGGCCTGCCGGGCCCGGTTTGGCGCCGCAAGCCGGAGCAGCCCGGCCGCCGTGGCGATAAAGGCGATCGCATTGCCGAGGCGGATCCAGAACACGATCCGGGCCATCGAGCTGCCGCCAAGGCTCGCCGCTGCCCACTGCAACCCGGTCGCGACAGGACCGTAGATCGTCGGCAAAGTGCGCCAGATCGACGGTGCGAACAGCCCGACCGGGTCGCCGCTGCGATACAACTCGCTTGGCCTCATCAGGTACGGGTTGTGGCCGAGGCTTACGATGCGGCCGTAGATGGCGTAATTGAGCACATCGATGGACCCGGCGGGTGGCAGGAAGACGTACACCGCCGCCGCGGCGGTGCCGAGTCCGAGCAACAGGCCAGGAGCGGGCCGCCAGCCGCGCCGCACGGCGACGAGCCCCGCGGCAACGCCGAGCGCACCGGTGAGAAGTCCCACCCGCTCAAGCGTGATGACGGTCGCCGCCGTGGGCCAAGCGGCCACCCACCACAGTGGCCCGCCGCGGCCGACCACGGGCACGGCCGCCGACGGGCCGAGCGCCATCACCACCGCAAGCAGGGTGATGCTCGCCACCGTCAGGACAAGCGCCGCAAAGCCAGCCGGGGGCGCAAACCGGTGGGCACCGGCCCCGAGTGCTGGCTCGGCCGCCGTAGCGTTCGTGCGCACCCCTCGCATTCAACCAGCCGCGTTATCACGGTCGGCGCCGGGCGCTCAAACTCACGGCCGCCGGGACCTTCCCTCAAGGCGCCGCAGCGTCGCAGCCTTTTCGGCGAGCGCCTCGCGCAGCCGTTCGGCCTCATTGTTAATCGCGCCGAACGCTGCCCGCATCACATCCTCGGTCGGCCGGCGCGCATGCAGTTCGATCACGGCCACCGTGTGGAGCAGCATCGTCAAAATCACCGGTGCCTGATCGGCCAGGATGAACAACCGCGGCCGAGTCACGCCATCCAGGTAGTGAGCGTCGATGACGGCGAGCAGTGCCCCGAAAGCCGAGACCGAGAGCAGGCCCTGCTGCGGCAGGAGCGCGACGAGGCCGCGCCATGACGCGGGGCGCCGTGTGGCGCCGAACGCGGCCAGCGCGGCTGCGGCAAAGAGCAGCGAGGTCATCAGGTACCTGGGCACGCCCGAATAGACGTGCAGCGCGGTCGCCCCAAATGGGGTGGCATTGGCGAGCAGCAAGATGCCCCAGAGCACGTGAAGCAGCACGGCATACCAGACGATCCAGATCGGCCGCACACCGCACGGCTACACACCGCGCCGGGCGTCGTCGCCGATGTCACCAGTGATCCGCCTAACCGGTCCCGCCGCATTCGCGCTGAGGTTGATGAGGCTGCTGATGCGTTCCGCCAGCTCGCGGTCTCGCTTCTCCCAGTCCTCGCCGAGCTCGCTGATCTGGCGCCGCAGCTCATCCAGCCTCGCGTGCGTTGCCGCTACGGCACGAATGAGCTCGGCGTCGGCGGTGAGAGGTTCGCGAGGGGGCCCGTCCGGCTGGGCGCAGCCGAACGCGCCATAGCCACATGCCGAACAAGGTGGCTAGTGGAACTGCGAGCCCAGCCGCGACGTAACCGATTTCCAACGTGTGCGCCGTCCCCCGAAGATCGGCTCTCCCCCCTCGAACTCGTTGTGACCGAACAGAGTATGGCCGACGTGAACACAACCGTACAGATATGCGGTAACCACGCAATACGAATCTTTCCAGCCGCGCCGCCCTCGGTGGGCCGCCGGTCACCGCTGGGCAGAGGCGTGGAGTACCGCGGCCAGCCGGTCAATTCGCCGCAAGATGATGCCCTCGCGCAGTGCCCAAGGGCAGATCTCCAACTGAGGCACCCCAAACAGATCCATCGCCGCATCCGCGATAATCGCGCCTGCCGGCAGCTGGCCAGCACGGCCCGGAGATACGCCCGGAAGCTGCCCCCGCTCGGCCACGGTCATGGTGGCGAGGCGTTCAACGCACGGCGTGAGCTTGGCGTGGCTAAGCACCCGCCGGACGTAGAGCCCTTCGCTTGACGAAGCCGCACCGGTGATCCGTGCCAGCTGCCGGAACGTCTTCGAGGTGGCCACGGCCTGATCGGCGGGGCCGTACCGCATCACGTCGCCGACGGTGCGGGCGATTTCCGTCCGGACGTGGCGACGCAGCGCGCGTACCTCAGCCGCCGACGGCGGGTCGGTGGTGAGCCAGTCGCGTGTCAGCCTGCTGACGCCGAGCGGCAGCGAGACCGCGACGTCCGGCTCCTCGTCCGCTCCGGCGGCGATCTCTAGCGAGCCGCCGCCGATGTCGAGGACAAGCAGCCTGCCCGACGACCAGCCGAACCAGCGGCGGCCGGCGAGGAACGTCAGCCGCGACTCGTCCTCGCCGGTCAGGACCCGGATATCCACGTCGGTCTCCGCCCTGATCGTGGCCAGCACATCGTCGCCATTGACGGCGTCCCGAATCGCTGAGGTAGCGAACGACAGCAGTTCCTCAACGCCCTTGTCCTCGGCGATCTGCAACGACTCGCTGACAACTGCCCGTAGCTGCTCCGCGCCGTGGGTGCTGAGCCTGTTGCCGTCCGCGATGTGGTCTGCCAGCCGGAGCTCGGCCTTATGCGAATACGCGGCGAGTGGCCGGGCTCCTTGGTACGCGTCCATCACCAGCAGGTGCACAGTATTGGATCCGACATCCAGGACACCGAGTCGCATGAGTTGACGCTACCGGTAAGTGACTGTCCTGTTCACCGACGTGCCGCCAGGACGCACGCGAACGGACGCGCCGAAGCGGCACACTGGCGCACGGGATTGGCATACTGACGCATGGGAGCGGCATCGCCTGGTGAACAAACCCGGACAAAATCGCCCGGTTCGCCCTAGGCTGCGGAACCACGCGGACCATGGAGACTGCGACGGCTGCGCCATGACACCGATCAGAAACGGATCGTATTCCTGGTCTTGATGGCAAGCCGATCGCGCCTCACCATGAAGCTGGTCCCTTTGTCCGTTTCCTGTAATGTGCCGGGAAGATCAGCTTGCGCATGACCAGCATTTACCACACGAAGGACGTCATGACCACTGTCGCTCGTCTCCTGCCGCCCGATAGCCGGTTTTGCTGGGAATGAAGATCGGTCCGTTCGCTGGCCTGATCATGACCAGCGCCTTGTGCCAGCACCAGTGCCCGCGCCCGGCCCGGCATCGCGGCGGCCGCGCGCCTAGCGGAAGGAGATGAACATGGCGAGCAGCCCGGTAGAGGCGGCAGCCGAAGCCGTTCAGCAGCATATCGGCGGATTCATCCCGGAGTCGGCAACCGACCTCGACCGATTTCTGCATGATCTGCCGCGGCTCTTCGAACGCACCGCTGAAGCCCTCGCCCATCTGGCCGACCGCTTCGGCAGCGATCTGCCAGTGCATCCAAGCGTGCATGAGCACCTGCGGGAGCTCGCGGCGGTCTCGGCCGGAAACGCGGAGTTCGCCCAGGAAGCGTGGAGCATTCACCGGACCGTGCACGACCGGGAGCTCGAGCGCATAGAAAACCCCCGGCCAGGTGAGGACCTCTGGGATGTCAGCAGCCAGTAACGGTTTGCCGGAGTCCCGGCGGCAAACGGCGGCCATTGTCTCGCTCGTGACCGCCGCCATTTACGGAGCGGGCTGGCTGGTCTACGCCACCGCGGCGCCCGAATGGCTGATTGGCGCGGTTTCCGCGGGCGCCACCGCCGCTGTGGTGTCTCCTGTCCTCGTGCGCTGCGGTGCTGGCCTCGCAGCCGGCTACACGCTCGCATGTGCGGCGGCCGCCGGTTGCTGGCTCGCCCTCGCCGCCAGGACGTCGCCCGCCATGTTGCTGGTGATCGGCGTGCTTGCCGTCGCGGCGGTGGTATTGGGGGCGCTGTACCCGCTCGTCTGCCGCCACCAGCAGTACCTGGCAGAACAAGCCCGCAGGCGCGCGGAGGAAGAACGCAGGAAAGCGGCGGAGCGCAAGTGGCCGGACCTGCTGGCCCGGCTCGGTCATCCAGGAATATCGTTCCGCGGCCAGACGGAGACCAGGTCCGGCCATACCATCAGGCTCGGCCTTCCCGCCAATGGCAAGGTCATCTACGGCACACTTGCCGAGGCGACCGAACGGATCGAGATAGCATCCCGGCTGCGTCACGGTGCCGTCCGTCTGGAACGCGGTGGAAGGGCGGATGAGGTGTTTCTGCATGTCTCGGAGCGCGATGTTCTCGCCGAGACCGTACCGCTCCCAGATACCACCCGTCCGCTCACGGTGAACGAGCCCCTTCCGATTGGCCTGCACGAGGACGGGACCGTGTGCTCCGTCACCTTGCGCGAGGTCGCCGCCCTGATCGTCGGCCTGAGGGGCGCCGGCAAGTCGAACCTGATCAATGTGCTGATCGCTCAGCTGTCCCAGTGCAGCGATGCCGTGATCTTCATGATCGACCTCAAGGGCGGGCGGACAGCGCTGCCGTGGCTGAAACCATGGCTGGAAAAGCGCGCCGATCACCCGGTCATCAACTGGCTGGCCACGACGAGGGACGAGGCCGAGCGGATGCTGCGCGCTGTGCTGCGCGGTATCGATGCCCGGGCCCATTCGGGTGCGGGCGGTGAGAAGATCACGCCCTCCCCCTCCCTGCCCGCTGTGATCTTGATTGTCGAGGAAGTTGCCGTGATCTTCGGCATGAACAGCGGGCCACGGACGTCCCTTGAGGGCACGACGAACACCACGCTTGCCGCGCTTGGCACGCAGGTCACCCAGCTCGGCCGGAGCGAGGCCATCGACCCGGTGCTTGTCACCCAGCGTGGCGCCGTCACCATGATCGGCAGCGCCGACCTCAAGTCGCAATGCGCCCTGCGGATCGGGCTCGGCGTCGCGACCGAGGCGGACGCCCGGCTGGTCATCCCCGACGACACCCACATTGCCGCGGACCTGGCGCGCCTGGTTCATCCGGGCTCCGGCATCGTGCAGGCACGCGACGGCCGCCCGATGCCGGTGAAGTTCTACCGGCTGACCCATGCCCGCATCGGCGGAATCGCCGAACGAGCGGGACCAGACCGCCCGCGTCCCGACGAGCTGCTGGCCGACGCTCTCGGTGACGACTACCGGCAACGCTGGTCAGCGGACAGGGCCGGGCATTTGCGCCGAGGGCCGGCGGGGCCGGCCGACTCGGGCAGCCGAGACCCGTCGCCGGATTTTACCGATGACGGCACAGAAACCGATCGTGAGTTCGCTGAGATCGTCGCTGGGCTCGGCACCCGGGACGGCCACCGTGACGGACCCGCACGCAAGCGGGTATTCCAGCTTCTCGACGCCGCGGGAGTCATGGGCGCCACCACTGCCCGGCTGCACTCGATGCTTGAGGTGGAAGGATTCGCAACAGCACGGCAGTCGCTGGACCGCTGGCTCGCTGAGGAGGAAAGCGCAGGACGAGTGAGGCGCGCCTCGTACGGTCGATGGAAGACTCGGTAGCGCGCCGTACGGCCGATGCCAGGCTCAGCAGCGCGCCGTACGAGCGATGGAGGACTCGGTAGCAATGTGAGAGGAGCCCTGTCATGGGCTACTACGCCGACGCCTTCCGCCGCAGTCTCGCCAACCCAGCCGGATTTTGGGGCGAGGCCGCGCGCGCGATCGATTGGTATGAACGCCCAGCGGCCGTCCTCGACTCCTCCGCCGCTCCGTTTTACCGGTGGTTCGCCGGTGGCGTGATCAACACCTGTTTCAACGCCGTGGACCGGCACGTGCGCGATGGCCGCGGTGATCAACCGGCACTGATTTATGACAGCCCCGTCACCGGAGTCGGCCGCGTACTCACCTACAGCGAGCTGCTCGATGAGGTCGCTCGCTTCGCGGGCGTGTTGCGCGGCCTTGGCGTCGCCGCCGGCGAGCGGGTGATCATTTACCTGCCGATGATCCCCGAGGCCGTGGTCGCCATGCTGGCGTGCGCGCGGATCGGCGCCGTGCACTCGGTCGTATTCGGCGGGTTCGCCGCGCATGAGCTAGCCCTGCGGATCGACGATGCCACCCCGAGGGTCGTGGTTTCGGCCTCGTGTGGCATCGAGGTCAACCGCATCGTGGAGTACCTGCCGATTCTCGACCGGGCACTTACGCTCGCCAGGCACAAGCCGCAGCGGTGCGTGATCGTGCAGCGCCCGCAGGGGCCGGGACACCTGACCGCAGGACGCGACGTGGCGTGGGAACAGGCTATCGCCGCCGCCGAGCCGGCCGACTGCGTGCCGGTCGCGGCAACGGACCCGCTGTACATCCTGTACACCTCCGGCACCACCGGGAGACCCAAGGGCGTCGTGCGCGACAACGGAGGTCATGCGGTCGCCCTGCGCTGGAGCATGCAGCACATCTACGACTGCGGCCCGGGTGATGTGTACTGGGCCGCATCCGACGTCGGCTGGGTGGTCGGCCATTCCTACATCGTCTATGCGCCACTGCTAGCCGGGTGCACGACGGTCTTGTACGAGGGCAAGCCGGTGGGCACGCCCGATGCGGGCGCGTTCTGGCGTATGGTCGCCGAGCATCGCATTAAGGCACTGTTCACCGCGCCGACCGCATTCCGCGCGATCAAGCGCGAAGACCCCGCGGGCGATCTTTCCCGCAAATACAACCTGTCCAGCCTGCGGTATCTCTTTCTTGCCGGGGAACGGCTCGACCCTGAGACCTACCGATGGGCCAACGACCTGCTTGGCATCCCGGTCATCGACCACTGGTGGCAGACCGAGACGGGCTGGCCGATCGTCGCGAACCTCATGGGGCTGGAGCCGATGGTGACCAAGGCTGGCTCGCCTACGCTGCCGGTTCCCGGTTACGACGTCCGGGTCGTCAACCCGTCCGGCGATGCGGTCCCAGCCGACACGGACGGCGAAATCGTTGTACGGATGCCTCTGCCACCTGGGTGCCTGACCACGTTGTGGCGCGATGACCAGCGGTTCGTCGATTCTTACCTGTCCCGGTACGCCGGCGCTTACGTTACTGGCGACGGCGGGCGCAGGGACGCGGACGGATACCTCTATGTCATGGGGCGGATCGACGACGTGATCAACGTGGCTGGTCACCGCTTGTCAACGGGTGAAATGGAGGAAGCGCTCGCGAGCCACCCGGATGTGGCGGAATGTGCGGTGATCGCGGTAAACGACGAGCTGAAGGGTAATGTGCCACGGGCCTTCGTCGTTCTCAAAGTCGGCAGTGGTGCCGACGCAGCCGCGCTGTCGGCTGAGCTTGTTCAGCTGATTCGCGACGAGATCGGGCCCTTCGCCTCGGTACGCAGGGTAGACGTGGTCGACGCGCTGCCGAAAACCCGGTCTGGCAAGATCCTCCGTAAGACCATGCGCGCCATCGCGGACGGCCATGACGAACCGCTGCCCGCCACGATCGACGACCCCGCAGCGCTAGAAGCTATGCGCCCCATACTGCGGGAGGGCGGCTGACCCCGCTGTCACCGCTCGACCAGCAGTTCGCTGACCGGCCGGCGCGCGGTTGCGCCCGTCACGTCGGCGCGGCCGAACTGCAGCACCATCTGCGGCGCTCCCGGCAGCCCGAGCCTGGCACGGACCTCGGCCCGCAGCGATGCGGACTCCAGCGGCTGCGTGTGCAGGCTGGCAAACACCCACTGGGAGGCGGCGTGCACGAGCAGCCGGTGCAGCGCCTGGCCGGCGCGGAGCCAAGCGGCTCTGTCGTCCCCGGCTGTGATCAGAACCGCCGTCATGGCGGGCGGCGAGCCAGTGCCGCCGAGTTGCCCCCAGCCGCGGCCAAGGTCGAAATCGCGAGGTGCCAGCCCTCCATCCAGGTGCGTGGGCCGCGCCTGGTAGGCAAGCGCTGGGATGCCGTCGCGGGCCTGGCTGCCGAACGGGCGTGTCCAGCGCCGCCGCTCCGCCCGCAAGATCGGATCCTCGCGCTGCCCCCGCTCGGCCGCCGCGACCAGCCGCGCGAGTTGCTGGTAAGGGCCGGGCGCGCCCAGCAGCACGAGGGTGGCGCCTTCCGCCACGGCATCGCCCTGCAGGCCAGCCAACATGCCACGGGGCAGCGGCCCGGGGCCAAACGGCCCGCGGTGCGTATGTCGGTGCGTGATCGCTGTCAGCAGCGCCGACTCACCGCGGGTGATCGGGGCCTTAGGACCGAGCAGCACCCGGGCCAGCAGGTGAGGTCTCGCATGGGCCGGAAGCAGCTGCACCACCGGGAGGTACCCAAGCCGACGTACCGCGAGCCGTAGCCCGTAAAGGGCCTCGCCGCAGCTGATAAGCATCTCCCGGCGAGCCGGGTCCGATCTGGCCAGGGCCCGGCCTGGGTCGGCGTACAGCTCAACGGCACTCCCGTTGACGCGGAACCGCCACGGCTGGGTGTTATGCACTGATGGGGCCCTGGCTGCGGTCGCGACCAGATAGCCGGCCCATCCCGGCGGTATCGGAGCCGGCGTCCATGGCTGCTCAAGAACGGGCGCCGCGGCGTGCGACGCCGAAGGGCGAGGCTGCGCCGTCGCACCAGCACCGGTGCCGGTGCCGGTGCCGGCCACGATTGGGCGTTCCCGACCTACCGCGTCCAGGTAGCCGAGGTAGTCATCGACGAGTTCAGGGTCGTCGAGCAGGCCCGTCCACCATCGGCCCGCACTGTCAACTGCCGTGTACGGGCGCCTGCCATCGGGCCGATGCTGGCCCAGCTTCAGTCGGGCGATGCCGATCATTGCCCTCACCTCACGATCTTTGCTGGCTAGCTTCGCGGTGAGGCATGACGGCACACAGGGGCCTTCGCCCTGTGGCGCCGTGACCAATGTCCCTGCGGCCTGTGCGTCCGATGCACCGCGACCGATCTGGGCTGCGCTGTGTGATGCTGTGAACGATGCGCTTCGTATTCAGCCCCCCAGCCGACACCGCGTCAGGATTGCTCACGCTTCCATGGCGCGTGCCCTTGGCGGAGTGGCACGACGAACGCCTTGTGGAGATCCGCCAGCGCGGCCTTTCCCGGCACGTGGTGCGGTTCGCCGCCGAGAACGGGTGCGTCTACGCGCTGAAGGAACTCGACGAGCGGCTTGCCCGTAAGGAGTACCGGCTCCTGCGGCGGCTCCACGAGATCAGCGTGCCCGCCGTCGAAGCGACGGGGGTCGTTGTCGACCGCGCCGACGGCCTGGACGCGGTGCTTGTGACGAGGTTTCTCGACTACTCCAGTTCCTACCGCGCGCTGTTCGCCAACCCGCGCGGTGCCGACCTTACCGGCCGCCTCCTCGACGCGCTCGTCGAGCTGCTGGTGCGGCTTCACCTCGGCGGGTTCATGTGGGGGGACTGCTCGCTGTCGAACACGCTGTTCCGCTTGGACGCAGGCGCGTTCGCCGCCTACCTCGTGGATGCCGAGACCGCTGAGATGCACCCCTCGCTCACCGACGGGCAGCGGCGGTACGATCTCGAGCTATCCCGTGAGCGCGTCGCGGGCGAGCTGTTCGACCTGCAGGCGGGCGAACTGCTCCCGGCCGTTGTGGATCCGGTCGACGTCGCCGACGAGACCATCCGGCGATATGAGGCCCTGTGGGGCGAACTCAATCGTGAGGAGATCCTTCACCTGACCGACCAGCGCTACCGCATCGCTGAACGGCTGCGCCGGATCAACGAGCTCGGCTTCGACGTCGACGAGGTTGAGCTGGTTGAGGCGGGTGAGGGTAGCCGGCTGCGGCTGCGCACCAGGGTCGCCGAGCCTGGTCATCACCGCAGGCTCCTTTTCGCCCGCACGGGTCTGGACGTCCAGGAGAATCAGGCCCGCCGTCTGCTCAACGACATCGCAGGCTACCGCGGTTATCTCGAACAGTCCTCCGGGCGCCCGGTGCCCGATGTCGTCGCGGGCGCAAGGTGGCTGGCCGAGGTTTACGAGCCGGTGGTGCGCGCTATCCCGGCCGCGTTGCGTGACCGGCTGGACGAGGCTGAGATCTTCCATGAGGTGCTCGAACACCGCTGGCTTCTGTCGGAGGCGGCTGGCAGGGACATCGGGACCACGGCGGCGATGGACGATTATTTCGTCACGATTCTCCCGCGGGTCCCCCACGAACTCACCACCGGTCATCCCGCGCCGCCGCGATGGAGCCCCTGACCAGGTCTTTCCCCGTTGAGCCTGCCCTGCCACGTGACACACGGGACAGCGCCAACGGCCCGCGCGGGTCGTGAGGCTCACCTACCCGGTATCACTCCAGGAAGGTGGCGTTCGCCACATCCTGCTTGCCACGCTGCTCCGTGAAGCCACCCGCCGGCGGCGCCATTCATCCAGCCGGGGTGATGCCCGTCCCCCGTCGTTACCGGAAGCGTTGAAATGGCTAGATGTCGTACCTGCTAAACGGGGATTGGACTCACATGAGCGAAGTAACGCCACGCAGCCAGCAGACTCGGCGCGCTCCGCGCCGTACGTCGAGGAACCAGCGGACCAGCCGACCGGTTGGGTCGGATGGATCACCTTCGCGGGCGTGACGATGATCGTGCTGGGCTCGTTCCAGATCATCGAGGGCCTGGTCGCTGTGTTCGAGAAGGGCTACTACCTCGTAACCCCGAGCCACCTGGTCGTGCACGTGAATTACACCACCTGGGGGTGGGTGCACTTCGCGATCGGCGTCGTCGTCGCGCTCGTCGGGTTCGGTGTCATGGTCGGCCAGATCTGGGCGCGGATCCTCGGCATCGCCCTCGCCATGATCAGCGCCGTCATCAACCTGGCCTTCATCGCCGCCTATCCGATCTGGGGGATCGTTATCATTGCCCTCGACGTGATCGTGATCTACGCGCTGGCCGTCCATTGCCGGGAGATGAAATACGCCTGACGCGGGAGGGACATCAAGTGAGTCGCCGTCGACGCGAGCGGTACCTCGACCTACAGGCACAGGCCGCGCTGGTCCGCAGCTGGCGCCTCACCCGTCCTGGGTCCGGCATCTCACCCCTCCTGGGTGAGGCGCCGGACCGCGTCCGTGTGCGGAGGATCATTCGATGACGCAGGCAAGAGACGATGTTGGTGCGCGGCACGCGACGAGTACACGTCCGGGCGCCGCGGGCGCGCGGCTGACTCCCGCGGACCGGGCCGCTCGCGGCAAGGCGGCGCGGGCGCGGGTGCCCCGCGACAGCCATGCGGTATTCGACCCGCCGGCCGACCGGGCGGACCCGGTCGCGCTGCTCGAGCAGCAGGCGGTCTCGCGGGTACCCGACCTGGTGGCGGTGCGATACGGCCGGATGCTGGTCTCGGCGTTCACCTACTTCCGTGGCGCCGCCCTGCCGATGGCAAGCGACCTCGCCCGCACCCCAAGATCCGGGTTGACCGTGCAGGCCTGCGGGGACGCGCACCTGTCCAACTTTGGTGTTTTCGGCTCGCCGGAACGCCGGCTCGTCTTCGATGTCAACGACTTCGACGAGACGATGCCCGGCCCGTGGGAGTGGGATGTCAAGCGGCTGGCCGCAAGCCTGGAAGTGGCGGCCAGGGAGAACGGGTTCACCCGCAAGCAGCGCGGCGATATCGTCCTGGCGGCGGTCCGCCGTTACCGGCAGGCGATGCGCGGCTTCGCCAGCATGGGCAACCTCGCGGTCTGGTACACGCACGCTGACCTCGATCAGGTTCGCGCGCAGGTCGATGCCCAGCTCAGCGCGCAGCAGCGCAAGGCGTGGGACAAGGGGGCCGCCAAGGCGCGCACCGCCGACAGCATGCGCGAGCTCAAGAAGCTAACCCGGACGGTGGACGGCCGACCGCGCATCATCGCCGACCCGCCGCTGATCGTACCCGTTGAGGAACTGCTGCCCGAGCAGGTGGACGCGGCCGGAATCGAGTCACAGCTCACCGCCCTCATCGCCAAGTACCGGCGGACGCTGGAAACCGACCGGCGGTCCCTGCTCGAGCAGTTCGAGTTCGCCCACATGGCGCGCAAGGTGGTCGGGGTCGGCAGCGTCGGCACCCGCTGCTGGATCATTCTGATGCTCGGCCGCGACGACTCCGACCCGCTGTTCCTGCAGGTGAAAGAGGCCCCGGCGTCCGTGCTGAGCCCGTTCGCCGGCACGAGCAAGTACGCCAACGAGGGTCAGCGTGTGGTGGCAGGCCAGCGGCTCATGCAGGCGGCCAGCGACATATTCCTCGGCTGGCAGCGAGTCGAGGCCGGCCTTGACGGCAAGCCACGCGACTTCTATGTCCGCCAGCTCCGTGACTGGAAGTTCTCGCTCAACATCGACGCCATGGCACCCGAGGGCATGCGGATGTACGGCGAGCTGTGTGGATGGACCCTGGCGCGGGCACACGCCCGATCGGGTGACCGGGTCGCCATCGCCGCGTACCTCGGCAACGCGGACGCATTCGACCGCGCAGTCGCGCAGTTTGCCGGCGCCTATGCCGACCAGAACGAGCGCGATTACCGCGCGTTCGCCGACGCCGCCGCCTCGGGCCGGGTTACCGCGGAGCGCGGCATATGACCGCACTTTAGCCTCGTGGGAGCGAGCAGTTTCCTGGCGCGGCGCTCCCAGGCACTTATCTGTCGCGGCCGTATTGCTCGCGCTCGTCTTACTCGCGGCCGTATTGCTCGCGCCAGCCGCTGATGACGCGTTCGGCTTGCTCTTCGCTTATCTCAACGTGCTCGTCGTCGTTGTGACCGAGCCAGTACCGCCGCAGGTACTCGGTGGGCTCCCATCTCATGTTCCGGGTAAACGCCTCATCGGTAGGGACTGGTTCGGTGTGAATTCGGCGCACTATTCCCGTCGGCCGATCCGCCGGATGGCTCGCGTCAATCCGAGCGTAGTATGTAATTCTTGGCATTTACCCTCCAGGACCTGGCCGCACAATCTGCCCTGCACCGGGTGGAACGGGAACCTTGCGGAAGGTCTCGGCCTGCAGACTATGCAGCCGGGCAACCTCGTCGGGTGGGGTGCCAGGGAGCCGCTCCTGCTCGTAGAGGCCGTGTGTGGTCATCTTAGCGTCGAAGCTGCCCTGGGTGTGGAACTGGACTTCGAATACCTGGCCGGTTCCCGGATCCCGCCAGGTGGAGTTTATGCCCTTATAACCGTCGGTCAGCCACGTATTTTTCCAGGTGACATTTTCGTAGCCACGTTCCTGTAAAGCTGCCACCGCCCTGTCCACGCCATTACCGTAAGACTCTCGCGGCAGCATCATCGTGTAACGGACAGAGTCCTTGACGTTGGCGAGCGCTTCGTCCGCCGTCCGGCCAGGATTCTCAAAAAGATCCGTCGCCAGTTTTCGCTTAAAAGAGTCCTCGCCTTTTAGCCGAAAGTCGAGGCCCTCGAGGCGCGCGCTGGGGAGTTGGCCCGCGACGGCTGACACATCGCCGGTGAGCTTGGGCTCCGCGTCGCGCGCGTGCGCGAGCATCCTGTCGGCAGCGGCGTTCTGATCGGGCTCCAGCGCAAGCCCATCCTCGCCGTGCCACGCGCCCTTGGCGGCGTCGCGGCCAGCGTCCGAAGCGACGTCTTTCTCCGTGGTTTTGAGCGCATCGCGTACGACGTCCTTCTCGACATCCTTGAATAGCGCCTTCTCGAAGATCTCAGCGACCCACGAGATGATCCGCGCTCCCGCTGCCAACGCACCGCCCTTCCTCGCCGCCACGGATCCCACCACCGCCACCCGGGTCACCGCGCCACCCGGGTCACCGCGCCACCCGGTCAAGGCGGAACATATCACTGGCCAACGAGGCACACCGTTATTTCCTCCAGGGCGGGTACCTCGCGGACAAAACACCGGTGCTGAGGGTCGTCGACGTTGGTCTCTGTTGATCCTTCGTTGGCGGGCGTCAGTAGCGTTGATCCGTTGGCCGGAGACAACGGATCATGAGGAGACCACGGGTGGGGAACGGCGCGGTAGGGCGCCGCCATTTCCCTTATGCTCACGTTTGTGAGCAGCGCCAGCGGCTTCGAAGGTGGTTCAGGGCTCAATCCGGCCGTCCCCAACGTGGCTCGTATCTATGACTTCATGCTCGGTGGAAAGGATAACTTCGCCGCCGATCGGCAGCTTGCCGAGCAGATCATGGCAAACGTCCCGACAAGCGCGTGGAGTGCGCGCCAGCAGCGCGCGTTCGTGATACGGGCGGTGCGCTACTGCGTCGGGCGCGGCGTTGAACAGTTCCTTGACGTGGGCAGCGGCTTGCCGACCATGGAAAACGTGCACGAGGTCGCCCGCCACGTTATCCCCGACGCGGCCGTGGTCTATGTCGACAACGATCGGGTGGCGCTCAACCACGCCAGTGCGCTGCTGGCGACCAGCCCTGGTGTCACGGCTATCTGGGGTGACGCGCGCGAGCCACAAAAGATCCTGGCCCACGTCGAGACCCCGGGGCTCCTCGACCTGACCCGGCCCTTGGCGGTTCTGATGACCGGGATCTTGCACTTCATCGCCGACGCTGAGGATCCCGCGGGGATCGTCCAGGTGTTCCGGGATGCCATACCCGCAGGCAGCTACCTGGTGCTCTCACACGCCACCGATGATGTTCGGCCCGAGGATGCCGAATTCGCGAAGGATACGATGCGCCGTGCGACCGCGCCGCTCCTTCATACCAGGTCATACAGGGAATTTGCGGCGTTCTTCGATGGGCTGGAACTGGTTGACCCCGGGTTGGTGTTGACAGTGCAATGGCGGCCGGAAGAGCCGGTGCACAACCTCCAACAGGCCGGGATATATGTGGGCGTGGGGCGTAAGCCAACCCGCGACAGCCAAGCCTAAGAGCCTGCTTCAGAACCCCGATCCGGCTGGCGGGCCCCCGGTATCCGGCCTAACTCTCCGGATAGTAGAGGGTGACGCCGGACGGCACATGAGTAGTCTCGTGCGCGAACACTTGGTTGATGTACAGGGCCACGAGACGCGGGAGCACCTCGCCAGGTGAGTGTTTGGCGGTGAGCCGGATCGTCGTGGCTGGGTTGGTGTGCAGCCGCGTCGCGAGCGCCGCGAGCGGCACGTTGGAGTGTGCGTCGGTGGTAAACGTGCCGACCTCGGTGGAGCTCGGCACGTCATATTTCCACGCCAGCCCGGCACCCATGTTCAGCGAGGACGTTTCGAACACGCCGTTGACGTACTCGGCCAGATCATTGGGGAATGCAGCTTGCGGGGAGACTTCGGCGGTCAGCCGGAGAATGGTCGACGGCGCGGACTCGATGGCCCGGCCGATGTCGTGCAGGCTGCGCTGCCCCAACGACTTCCAGGTTTTGTAGCCGGGGGTGGGCAGAATCTCGGCGCCGAACCCAAGGCACAAATGCCACCGGCTGGTCCGGTCCTCAAGGCCGTTCAAGCCGCCGTTGACGGCGCGCGTTGCGCCTATGATGTCGGCGTCGTCGGCGTGGGCGTTCATGTTCCTGGCGACGGTCCAGTACCAAACCGGCCCGAGCCACACGTATTCGTCGGCGGCGAGCCGGCTTGGCTTATCGACGAAATAGGTCGCGCTCGGCACGAGTCCCTTTACATGCGCCCACTTGGACAGGGCGGTGTAGTTCCCGCGGCCGGTGATCTGGATGAACCCGCGGCCCTTGAACTTCACGCCATCACCCGGGTGAATGTTCCCCAGGTCGGCGCGGCCCTCGTACTCGGCGCCGGAGGCGAGCTCCTCCGCAAAGTGCATCGAACCCGACTCCTCGCCGATCTGGGCCAGGAACATGGCGACGCGATTGACCGTCGTGCAGTTGGCCTGGCGCAAAGCGGCGTTACAGCCGGTGACGTGTTTCGCGGCCAGGGCCGCGCTGGCGCCAGGCATCGCTTTCTGTAGCGTAGCGGTGTCCATGATGAAGGCTCTCCTATCTAGCCCGAGCAGCATGTGGGTGACCCCAGGCGAACCTGGTGAACCCCGGCCGGGCGCCGCTCGGGCCAGCCAGCCCGGCACACCGGCATGACGTGACGTATCTCTGACCGCCGTCGTGACTCATCCCTAACCGCTGGCGGTCCTTTGAATGGTGAGGCCCGAGAGCCAGGCCTGATACGACGAACCGCCAGCAATTAACCGGACCGCTGCTGTCACCTGGCCGGGAACAACATGAAGATTGACCGGCCTGACCGATGACTCCCGGGCTCCGGCGTCGTCATATTCATCATGAACATCGTGGATCTTGGGCCAGCGGCCCAGCGACTGGCAGACCTAATCGCGCTCGTCGAGGACGATGAGCTGGGCAGGCCGACGCCATGCCCGGCGTACTCGCTCGGTGATCTCATCGATCATGCCGGCGGCCTAGCGCTCGCGTTCACCGCCGCGGCGAACAAGGAAAGGGGCACGTACGGCGACCAGGGCCCGTCCGGGGACGCCTCCCGGCTGGGTGACGACTGGCGGAAACGGATCCCGCGTGACCTCACAACATTGGTGGAGGCATGGCGGGAGCCTGACGCGTGGACCGGGATGACGAGAATCGCCGGCATGGACGCCCCCGCCGAGATGGTCGGTCTCACCGTGGCCGATGAGCTCGTCGTGCACGGCTGGGACGTCGCCCGCGCGACTGGGCAGCCGTACCGCTGCGAACCGGAGTTGCTGGACGCCGCGCGGAGCTTCCTCGTGCAGTTCGCCAGCCCGGACGCACCGGCCGGTCCGAATGTGCCGTTCGGGCCTTCGCGGCAGCTCCCCGACGACGCGCCGTTGCTCGATCGCGTGGTCGCGCTCGCCGGGCGGGACCCCGGCTGGTCACCCGGCTGACCCGATCGCGTCGATTCAGGAGTACGGATGTCCGGGGTCGGCCGGTACGGGCATGCGCGCGTCAGCCTGGCCGGTACACCGAGACGTGGCTGGTGCTGTCGGAGCCGTACGGTCGCCGGTCCCAGCCGGCATAACGCTCCGACAGCCGAAGGCCAGCCTGGGCGGCCATCAGGTCCAGCTCGCTCGGCCAGCAGTAACGGAGGGCTACTGGCAGCATGCGGATCCCCTGGCTGCTGAAAGTGATCTTCTGAGTCTTGAAGCGCTGGGCGGCCGCATCATGACGCCACACCTCGATTGTCGCGGAGTCCTCGGTCACAGCCCGCGCGTCGACTCGCTGGTCCCGGTCGAACTTGGCCGGGTCTGGGACGAAGCATTCGATGACGAACGCGCCGTCGGCGTCGAGGACGTGCGCGACATTGCGGAAGCAAGCTGCCTGCCGATCCGCGCTTGGCAGGTTGAACAGCGTGTTGAAAACCAGGTACACCAGCCGGAACGGACCCTTTACCGGCACGTCGGCCATGTCCCCGACGGTGACGGGGATCTGCTCGCCTCCCGGTTTGGCGCGCAGCCGTGCCACCATCTTCTCCGAGCCTTCGACGCCCTCGACGGTGATACCCCGGGAGCCTAGGGGAAGCCCGACCCGGCCGGTCCCGATCGCGAGTTCCAGGACCCGCCCGCCGCCTGCCAGCCCGGCGAGGAACTCCACCTCCGCGACCGGCTCGGGGTCCGGACCCTCGTCATAGACATCCGCCCACCGTTCACCGAAGAACGCGGGATCATCGAACCCAGCCATGCCGGCCACTCAAGCAGGCCTCAGGCGGTGAACGCCACCGATTTTTTCGCCCTCCAGGACCGTGGGTGTCACCATGGCGGGATGTGTCCTACGACGAGTTCGGCGTATGCGTCGAGCTCGACGGCCATGCTGCCCACCCGGCCGAGGCCCGGTGGCGGGGTAGTGGCGGGATATACGCCGGGACAACGCCAACGCCGCGGAGGGCATCATCACGCTGCGCTACGGGTGGTCCGACATTATGAACCGTCCGTGTCAAGGTCGCCGCCGAAATCGCGGCCGTGCTGCGCAGCCGTGCTGCGCAGCCGGGGCTTGACAGGCACGCTAAAGCCGTGCAAGAAGGGTTGCCTCCCCAGGTGATCCTTTACGTCGGAGACTATTCAGCACATTCCGCTGATTAATCTCCGACGTAAAGGATCAAGCAAGCGTGCCCGCCGCGCAAGGCGCCAGCCGCCGACGCCAATCGCTAACCGCAGGAGGCCGAGCGTCAGCGGCCGAACGGCGGGCATGGACCCGGCCGCAACGGCTAGCGTTAGCGATCATCTTGAATCAAGGTATTGATCTTGCGTGGGGTTGATCCTCGGGTGTGGGTAGCGGGGTGGATGGTGTAGTTCCAGTTGCCGTGGAAGTGGTGGCGGTTCAGCCGGGTCCTCTCGAAGAACTTCATCTCACGGTCGGTGATCTTGATGCCGGTGGGGTAGGTGCGCGGCACCACGGCCGTTACTCTCGCGGCTCACCTGCGCCACGACGTCGCCCGCCTAGCACCGGGAGATGTCATGCTGTGCCGAAAGCTGGCACGCGGACAACGGCGCGCGCCGGTCTGGCCGGTCGGAGCGAAAGGCCATGTACCACAGTCGGCGCTGCAAGCCTTGCCGGTTTGTTGCCGATACCGTGGGACGGCGCGCCTGTCAGCGACTGGAAGAGACATCGACCAGCATGGTGGACCGTGCCGTGTCGGTTACGTACGTCTTCGCAATGCGGTAGCGCCCACTCTTGGCGCTAACCACCCTTTCTAGCCAGGTTCGGTGTTCTGTAAACGGGGCCCGCGACCCGCGGAGGTACTCTACGGGTCGCGCGCGACCCGCGGAGGCTCTCTACGGGTCACCCGCGAATGACGGCGCGCCTATGCGTGGCCGCGCGAAGGTCGGGGAGCGGCCATCCGCGACCAGGCTTGACTACTAAGAGTGATCGGGCATTACGATGAGCAACGTTCCGCGCCTGCACCAGAGGTGTGGGCCGCGCCAGGCACCGAACACAAGGGGGACCACATCATGTTTGTACGTCATCTCTCGGCCCGCACCATCGCGGCAGCCGCCGCCGCACCTGCCGCCGCGACCATGCTGCTTGCGGGAGCGCCCGGTGCCGATGCGCAGGCGGTCGGCGTACCCGGGCGCGTCGTGGTGGCAACAGACACCGGGACGCAGGAATTCGTGAACCCAGACGTTGGCCGCTGCTACTCAGTTCCATTCGATATTTCGGCACCGCTTACCCACGTCCTTAACGAGACGGACCACCCGATCACGGTCTTCACCCTCCCTGACTGCGAAATCGCGAACGGCTTCGTGGAGCCGCAAAGCGGCAGTTACACCCCGGTCAGCACGTCATTCATTCTCGAGGGCTGACCGGGACCGGCCATATGACGGCGGAGCGTGGGCGCGACATCCCCACGACGGCGGGCGCGCCCCGCTGCGCCGTCCCACCGTGCCGTGACCTGCCCTGCGCCAACTGCCGTAAAGCCACAGATGAACGCTCTCCCGGTTTCTTAGGCCATGACGGGGCATGAGTTGCGGGTGGTCAGTACGAACCGCCACGCTCGCGAACGAGGTCCGATTGGGCGGAGAACGGACATGTCGTCAGATCCCGTCCCAGCGGTCGCGGCCGTCCGCGCGTCCCCGCGACCTCCGGTTACCGGCATTTGGGCATGGGTCGTACAACGGCGCCGCTGGATCTGGCTCATGCTCAGCTCGGCCGGCCTGGTTCTCGCGGTGCAGGAGGTGGTGGGCAGCGGCGCGGAGCTACTCAGCGCCATAGGCGACCTTCGCCGGGTCTCGTGGACCTGGCTCGGCGTCGCGATCCTGGCCGAGTGGTGCTCGTACACTGCGGTCGCCTTCGCCCAGCGCCGACTGCTGCGCGCGGGTGGTGTCACGGTCCGTGTTGGCACCCTCGGACGGCTGGCGGTCGCCAGTCAAGCGATGGGGAGTGTGCTGCCGGTCGGTTATCTCGTTTCCAACGTGGTCGTGCTTGGAGGCCTCACCCGGCGCGGGGTCGGCAAGATGCTGGCCCTGTGGATGCTCGCCATGGTCGGCCTGTTGTACATCGTCACGCTCGTCCTCATCGGCCTCGTGGGCGCTCAGCTCGCGCCGCCGAGCAAGGACGTTCCCGACCTGCGGGTTGTCGCAGCCATCGTCCTCGGCGTGGTCATCGGAGGATTCGTGGCCGTTGTCGCGGTTAACCGAATGCGCCGGCGGCCGTGGTCGATGCGCGAACTCGCCGCACGGATGCCCGGTGGTGGCCGCATCAAGCGGCTCATCGGCGGGGATGTACTCGCGGAACTGTCGCTCGGTCCGCGTGGCTGGAGCGTTGGCTTTGGCTGGATGCTGCTCTACTGGGCCGGAGACGTGGCCTGCCTCGCGGTCGCATTCTTCGCGGTCGGAGGGATCCTGCCGTGGCGGGGATTGCTGCTCGCGTACGCCGCTGGCCAGCTCGCGGCGCTGCTGCCGATCACCCCCGGCGGTCTCGGCTTGACCGAAGGGAGCATGAGTCTTGCGCTGGCCGCCTATACCGGCGCGACGACCGCCCTGGCCGCAGTCCTGCTGTACCGGCTCATCACCTACTGGGCGGTCCTGCCGGCCGGCGGCACCTGCTACTTGTGGCTCCGTCGCCGACGTTCGGAGTTGGCACCGTTTGTGATGAGCGGGAGGGTCGTGCACGGCGGGGTGCGGCCCATGCCAGAAAAGGGGGTCAGGTCCGGCGCTCCTGCCCGAGCCGCAATGTGATTGTGCAGCCCGGCTACTGCGCGCCGCTGCCTGGTTACATGGATCAGCGCGCGAGGGCCGCCACTTCGTCCAGGCTCACCCGGAGATCCTCGGCGAACCCGGCGGGTTCGGTGATCGCCCAGGAGTCGGTGTTGATCCCGATGCAGCATTCTCCGTCGTGCGAGATGAGGGTGATCATCGCGGCGCAGCCGGGGAGCGGGCCGAACGGGTACATGTGCGTGATCCGCGAGCCTGCGATGTACACCGGGTACGGCATGCCGGGGATATTGGACACCTGGACGTCGTTCGTGCTGGTTAGCCGACCGGAGACGACGCCGATGACCGGGGCAGGAAGCCAGCCGAACGCGGGCGCGACCGCGGCAAACACGGTGTCGGCCGCGGCGGCGCTGGCGGCGCGGGCGGTCAGCACGAATTGCCGCACGGCGGCGAGCCTCGCGACCGGGTTGCGTTCGGTCATGGGTGCGGCGAACCGCGCACCGGTGAAGCGGTTCCCGCCTTGCGGGTCGTCCTGAGCGCGCAGGCTGATCGGGAACCCGAGCGTGAGCCGGTCCGCAGGGGCGCCCTGCCGGTCGTGGTAGCGGCGGAACCCGCCGATCACTGCGGTCAAGAGCCCGTCGCCAAGAGAGCCGCCAGCCGCGTTCGCGCCGGCCTTGAGGTCGGCCAGGGGCACGTCGATCACCTCGAAGTGCCAGCTGCCGCCGCGCCGGGCCAGCAGCGCCGAGCCTGGCGGGGTGAGTGCGGTCTGGCCTATCCAGCGGGCCGCGCCGAGCGCCCGCCCGGCGGTCTGCGAGGCGGTCTCGAGGGGCCGTGACAGCGCGCCGAGCAGCCCGGCACCCCCGCGTAGGGCCATTATGGGCGTAGCCCGGATCGCGGCCACGACCTGTTCGGAGAACAGCCCCACCGGCGAGGCCGCGGCCGCCGCTTGGACCGGCGGCTCGGGCCGACGCGGGTCGTGCTCTGGGGTCCGGCTGTGCAGCCGCATCATCAGCTGGACGGCGCCAAGCCCATCGGTCACGCTGTGATGACTCTTGACGACGTAGCCCGCCCGGCCGTTGGCGAGGCCTTCCACGAGCAGGGCCTCCCACAGTGGGCGGTTCCGGTCGAATGATGCCGTAGCGAATTCCTGCACCACATCGAGCAGCTGCCGCAGCGACCCTGGGGCCGGCAATTCTATGTGACGGATGTGGCGAGACAGCTCGAATTCGCTGGCGGTGATCCAGGTCGGGGTGCCGATACCGAACGTCGGCTCGATCACCCGCTGCCGCATCCGCGGAACCATGCGCGAAGCCCACTCGTGGGCGGCAAGCAGCCGATCCCAGTCCGGGGCGTGGTCGAGCAGCTCCAGCAGGCTGACGTTCACGCGCAGCCGAGGGTCCGCCGCCTCGGCGCGCCACATGGCCGTCTCCAGCGGGTTCATCTGTGTCGAGGCGCCCCAGTCCAGCGGGACCGCTGGTGGCGGGCCGGGCACACGTCGTTCCGTGGCAATCACGCGCCCGGACCCACGGGCCGGCCAGTTGGCGAGCGTCGCCAGGTACTGCCCGCGAACATCCTGCACATGCTTTTCGACGTCGTCAACGATCCACCCGGCTGTCGGGATCGGCGGGAGCACCGCGATCTGCACGGTTCCTGCGTGGATCGTCGACGCACCCCGCCACATCAGCTCGCCGGCGTTGCGGATGACGATTGGCACGATTGGCACTCCCGCCTGCATTGCGACGTGGAACGCGCCCTTCTTGAACGGCCCGAGCGCCGGCGTCGCTGACCGGGTGCCCTCCGGCGCGATGGCCAGCGAGATCCCATCGCGCAGCTTCCGCACCGCCGGTTCGAGGTTCTTGCGCGCCTGGGCGACGTTGCCGCGATCGACGAACGCCACGTCGGCGAGCCTGAACATCAGCCCGAATCCGGGGACGACAGCCAGCTCCTTCTTCGCCACGCCGGTGAACCCACTGCGCAGCAGCTTGGCGAGGATGAGCACGTCGAGCTTGCTCTGGTGGTTGAACAGGAAGACTGCCGGCCGGGTGGCGAGGTGTTGCGCACCGTGAACGTCCAGCCGAACCCCGGCGAGCACACTGCCCATCTCGCCGGCGAGGGTGGTGCCGAGGTCGACGGCCTCACGCCGGGACCCGGTCAGCGCCCCAAGCGCGGCACCCGTCGTGAAACCGCCAAACATGCCGGCCAGGCCGGCTGCGGTGCGGGCGATGTCGCGCACCCCCGCCCGGCCACGGGAGCGGAACCGGGCGATCGGCCAGCCGTAGTGGCGCGCCGCCGCTGCCAGCTGCTCGCCGGGATTGAGCGCCCGCGCCCGCCCGACCGTCAGCAGGAAGCGCACATCCTCGTCGCCGTTTGAGTAGGCGTAGCTCTCCGCCAGCTCGATGTCGTGGTCACGAGCGAAGCCGCGGACGGCCGCTGCCTTTCCGGCCCGCCACAGCAGCGGGCCACCAGGGCGGCCCGTGCATATGCCATTCACGATCTCAACCGGCGAGACGAGGATGTGCTCCACACCCATCGCTCTGGCCGCGGGTTCCACCTGGAACCGGGTTGCGGACGAGGCGAGCACGATTGTGTGCCCGGCCCTGCGGTGGGCCTCGACCAGCCGCCACGCCTCCGGGTACAGGGAGCCGGCGATTCCCTGCACGAACAATCGCTCCCCGAGCTCGGCGAGCTCGTCTTCGCTGCGCCCAGCCCAGGCTCGCATGCTCAGCACGGTGAACCGCTCGAAGTCGGCCTCGGTCGTCACGCCGCGCAGGCCCGTGAGGAGCATCCGCCCCAGGTCGGCCGGTGCGATCTGCCGAGACCTCAGGTGGTGGCGGGCGAACGCCGCGAGCGAATACCCGTCGATCAGGGTGCCGTCGAAATCGAAGAATGAGCCCACGCGCGGACCCTGCGGCCCGGACTCGACATCAGCGATCAGCTCTTGCTCTGACCACAGCTCGGCCGCGGACGGTCTACGGTTCAACGCCGACCGCCTCCCTTCGAGACGCAGCGTCGATCCCATCGATCACGATCAGGCGCGCCACGACGTCGCGCATTCGCGCGGTGAAGTCCAGCCTGCGCTGCGCCAGCTCCTCTCGGCCCGGATCGATCAAGTCGTGGTTACCGGCGAGCTTCAGCGCGCTGGAGAACAGCTCCCGGGACAGCGACTCCGGCCCGTGTAGCCGCCCCTGCAGCAGCATCTGCCGCCCGACCCCAGCGCACTCGTCCAGGAACTCTCTCTCAGTGACCGGGTTACGCGGGCTGCGCGCGGCGAGCCGCTCGGCCACCACAAGCTGCGCGTCGAGAAACGAACGAAGCACCCGGTTCGCCACCAGGAACTTCGAATGCTCCAGCACGGCGCGTCCGTCCAGCGCCGTCTCCCAGCCCGGGTCGAGCCGCTCGAGCTCCGCGCAAAGCTGGGTGCGGTAGGAAACCTTGTCCGGGAAGAAGAACTCGAACTTTAGCTGGTCGCGCAACCGCATCGCCTCCTCCCAGCGGTCATCGGGCCGGCTGAGCAGGACCAGCTCAGCCACCGCGCGATCGACGAAATGGTGGATCGCGCTGTTGCGGTAGAACGCGGCAACCAGGTGCTGGCCACGCTCGATGGCGTAAACCGGCTCCTCGCCACCGGCGTAGACGGTGACGACGTGCTGCTGGGCCAGCGCGGCCAGCACGCGGCGTATCCCGGTCTCGCTCCGCAGAACGCCACCGGAGTACGGCAGTCCACGGTCGGCCAGGTAGGCGCGCAGCGGTTCCAGGACCCTGCGCACCTGGCCGAGGGTGAGGGCGCGGTCGCGCACGCCCAACAGCGCCAGCGTGACCAGCGCCGTTGCCGTCACTGGGGTGACACGGTTGATGCGCACGGCCACCTCGAACGCCACCTTGTGCAGCGCGAGCCGCCGCGGGCCGGGCTGGCCGCGATGTCCGCCAGACTCCAGGGCGCTGCGCAGCGAAAGCGGCTCGGCGAACCGCACGTGCACCGTCCCGATCCGCGTGAGCTGTCCCTTCGCGTAGGACGCCAGCCAATGGAGTCCTTCGGCCTTCTTGGCCATCCCGCCCTGCTCGGCCGCCATCGCAGACACCTCGCGGAGCTGGTCATAGGTGATCGCTACCGGTACCAGGTAGGCGTCGTCCGCGCGGCCACGTTCGACTGCCTCGGCCACATACGCGAGCAAACCATAACGTGGCGGACGTAGCTTTCCGGTCCGCGAACGGCCGCCCTCCATGTACCACTCGAGGTTGAAACGCTTGGAGATCAAGTACCCGAGGTACTCGCGCAGCGCCAGCTTATAGATTTCGTCATCGCTGAAACTGCGCCTGATGAATACGATGCCCGCGCGCTTGGCCAGCGCGCCGATCGGCCAGAAGTGAAGGTTGTCACCGCCAAGCACATGGTTGCGGGGAAAGTCATGTTCGGCGAGGACGTCGGCCAGCAGGAGCGGGTCGGCGTACGAGCGGTGGCTGGGCAGGAACACCAGGGCGTGGTGGCGGTTCAGGTCACGCAACTGCTCTAGCCCGGCGGTGTCGGCCTGGACGTTCCAGGCATGGCTGTGCAGCGGGCGCAGCGCGCCAGATAGCAGATCGACCGCGATCGGGCTCATGGACGCAACGAGGCCGTGCAGGTTCGCGCCTGCCCGCTCTATCAATTCCGGCTCGGTCATCTCCAGCCGTGTGGCGAGCGCGGCGACCTCGCCACGAAATTCCGGACTGTCCTCGATCGCCTCGACCACATGCTTCGGCACCTTGTAGCGGCGTCCGACCAGCGCCCGCTCGGAGCGCGCAAGCGCGAGCCTGGCCTGGCGGGTCACGAACTGCGCGAACGAACCTGTGCCGCCCCAGCGCTCACGCAACGCCGCCACGGTGGCCGGCTCCGCGACCACCACACGGGCACGGTCAGGTTCACGGCGCACTATATGGGCCTGACGAAACGCCGGCGGCCGACGCGGGTTTACCTGCGAAAAGACATCCGACCAGCGGACACGGCGCTCGCCGCCCCGCTCGCGCGGGAGCCACGCCACACGAGCGGCGGTGACGACCGTGTCCGGGGACGTTCTGGCCAGCGACCGGGCAAGCCCAGGGCCGTCCAGAGCCAGCACCGTGAGTGGCCGCAAGTCGGCGTCACGCAGCCACTGTCTGAGCAGCGCGCGCTCCACCTCGCTGGCCCGTTCGGCTAGCAAGATCAGCGGTGCGCCGCTGCCCGGGGTCCCGCCGGGAGGGCCGCCGCCGACAGGGGCACCGTTGGCCGGGGCACCGTTGGCCGGGCCAACGCTCCCCCCAGACTGCGCTGGCCTCGAGCCGTCCATGCTCGACTCCTTCCCTCCCCCAATATCCTTCCCCAGCTTGTGATCGCGCGTCACCCAGTCCGCGCCGCGTTCGTACCTGTGGCCGTGCGGTGGCCCGCGCGCCCGCACAGACACCCGCGAGCCTCCCGACGCCCGGGCCAGCGTGCAGCGGCCCTTTGTGATCCGCGGGTGCGCACCCCTGGCCGCACGGGAAAGGACCGCGTCGCGGCCCAGTTCGAATCGCCGCAAGGACCGCGTCGCGGCCCAGTTCGATCGCCGCAGCGCTCAGGCGCGACAGCACACGGGAGCCGTTCGGGATAATCATGCGGCGCACCGACCTAAAAGGGCGGGTCCGAGCGGCCCCGGCTGGTGGTCTGCCGTGCCGCTGGGACCCGCCCTGGCTTGCTGGTCAGCCGGCGTGCCGATCTCCCGCCGAGTGGTGACTATCGAGCTGCCCGCGGACGGCGCTACGGCGTAACCGGTGAGGACCGCGAGCGCCGCGCCCGCGGACAGGGTGGATGCGGTCGAGGATGCGCCCTGTGGCACGGCCCGCGGGCGGGGCTGCAAGCCCTGCGGGCCGTTCATGATCGACGGTCGGTAGCAGGCCGTTCCGGTCAGTGGGGCCACACCACCGTGGCCTCGGCCCCCTGGCTGGTGGCCTGCAGGGCCTGGGTGGCCCACCGTGGCCGTACGCGATTCCCTGCGTGGGTCTGGGTGGCGCATCGTGGCCCACCCAGTGGCCTCGGTGGCCCATTGTGGCCCCCCGCCCCCAGGCGGCGGCCCGCGCGATCGTGCCACCGTCCGCAAAAGGCGGCCCCCGCGATCGTGCCGCCGCCCTGCGGTTCGTCCGGCCTGCTCAGGCCGGACGAAGCGGACCCTTAGAGCCTCCTTGAGAACCCCGATCCGGCTCGCGTCGCGCCGCAGGCGCGCACGGCAAGCAGGGTCCCGCATCCCGGCTGGCTGCGTTCTCGCCCTCGACGTGCCTTCCAGCGCACGCCTTCGGGCTGCGGCCTGGCCAGCCGGGCGCGGATGACCCGCTCTACTAGCGCGTGCCGGAGGCGCGCGGACTAGCGCAGCGACCAGGGTCTCACGCGGGCTCGTAGCGCAGGGCTCGGTCAGGATACGGACACATCGTCGAACAGGGTGTAGGTGGCGTCACCGGGATAGTTGTCGTCGTGGCTGGTCAGGGTGAGGGTGTAGGAATGCCCGGCAGTCAGGCCGGCGGAGACCCGGGTCCAGCCGGAGTTGGAGACGCAGGTCCTGGCGAGGATCGTCGTGGTGGTTCCCGTGGTGTTGTCGCGCAGCGTGGCGGTCGCCCAGTCGTAGGTGAGGGTGTCTGGGCAGGTGAGGTTGTAGTAGAGGGACAGCGTGCCGCCGCCGGTTGGGGTGAAGGCCTGGGCGATGTTGGAGTCGCCGCTGGTGGGTGAGGTGGAACCGGCGCGGCCGGCGTAGGTGCCCGAATGTGCGCCTGAAGAGACGATCGCGGCCGTCCCACTGGTGGTCCAGCCGGAGAAGGTACCGGTCTCGAAGCCGCCGTTGACTATCGGGTTCGAAACGGCCGCGGCGAGCGCCACGTCATCGAACAGGGTGTAGGTCGCGTCACCGGGATAGTTGTCGTCGTGGCTGGTCAGGGTGAGGGTGTAGGAATGCCCGGCAGTGACCGCGCTGGACACCCTGGTCCAGCCGGAGCTGGCGACACACCTCTTGGGGAGCACCGTCGACGTGGTGCCCGCGGTGTTGTCCCGCAGCGTGGCGGTCGCCCAGTCGTAGGTGAGGGTGTCTGGGCAGGTCAGGTTGTACCAGAAGGACAAGGTGCCCTGTCCCGACGGGACGGTGAAGGTCTGGGCGATGCTGGCGTCGCCGCTGGTGGGTGAGGTGGAGCCGGCGCGGGCGGCGTAGGTGCCCGAGTGTGCCCCGGAGGAGACGATGGAGGTCGCCGCCCCACTGGTGGTCCAGCCGGAGAAGGTGCCCGTCTCGAAGCCGCCGTTGGTGACACCGCCACCACCGCCCGACGGGTTGATCGTCCAGGTGAACGATGCCGAGCCGGAGGCGTTGGTCGTGTCGGTGGCGGTCACGGTCACGTTGTAGGTGGCCGCAGTGGTAGGCGTTCCGGTGATCAGTCCGCTGGTGGAGCTGATCGACAGGCCGACCGGGAGCCCGGTGGCGCTGTAGGCGAGGGTTTGGCCGGAGGCGGAGTCCGTGGCATGGATTTGCAGGCTGACCGGGGTGCCGACGGTCCCGGTCTGATTGCCGGGGTTGGTCACGGTGACGGTGTTGCCACCGCCACCGCTGGTGAACGCGGTGACCCCATTGGGGGTGCCGAGCCCGGTCGGGCCGTCGTAGCCAGCCCCGGCGGTGCACAGGTAGGCAGGGCTGCAGGAGCCGTCCGAACCGCTAGTCACGTCGTTGAGCGCGCTGGTGTGGGCGTAGGGGTAGGAGGCGGGGTAGCTCCCGGAGGCCGGGGTGCCCGCGAGGGCGTAGACGGAGGCGATGACCGGGGCGGAGACGCTGGTGCCGCCGAACACCTGCCAGCCCGCGGTCTGGTAAGTGTCATAGACGGCCACGCCGGTGTTAGGGTCGGCCACCGCGGACACGTCCGCGATGGTGCGTCTGGCGCAGCCGGTGTCGTGCTGCCAGGTCGGCTTGGCGTCGAAGGCCGAGCATCCCGCGCCAGCGCCGCTCCAGGCCGTCTCGCTCCACCCGCGGGAGTTGGACGCCCTGGACAGGGAGGTACCGCCGACCGCGGTGACGTACTGGGACGCGGCCGGGTATTCCGGGCCGAAGCCGCTGTCGCCTGACGACGCGGTGACGGCAACGCCCGGGTGGTTGTAGTAGCTCGAGTCGAAGGAGGGGTCGGAGGAGGACTCGGATCCCCCGTAGCTGTTGGACACGTACTTGGCGCCCAGGTTGACCGCGGTGTTCACCGCCGTACCCAGGTTCGTGGTGGTCGGCGAGGTGGCCTCGACCAGCAGGATGTGGCAGTTCGGGCAGATCGCCGACACCATGTCCAGGTCAAGGGAGATCTCTTGTGCCCAGCCCGCGTCTGGGGACGGGTAGCTGGTGCCGCCGGTCTGGTTGACCTTGCGGAAGCAGCCGTTGGCGGTGGTACACGCCGACAAGCCGTACTGGGACCGGTAGGTGCCCAGGTCGGACTCGGCGTTGGGGTCGTCTTGGGCGTCCACGATGGCGACCGTCTGGCCGGAACCTGCGCTAGAGGACGGCAACGCATACGCGGACTGCAGATCCGGCGGCCCGTACCCGGACGGGGTCACGTCCGGGATGACCCCACGGCGCGGCGCGACGTTGGTACGGACCAGAGACAGGCACGCCATCCGGCCGCGGACGGTGGGGACCGGGCAGGCGCGGTGCACGTCACCGGGCAGGGTGAATGTGCTATGTCCGGGCGGGGATGGTTGTGCGGGCGGTCGCGCGGCCAGCTGCCCGGAGGATGCGGCCAGCTGCCCGGAGGATGCGGCCAGCTGCCCGGAGGATAAGGCACGGGATGGGTGGGCTTGAGCCAGGGAATCTTGCGCCTGAGCCGGGCCCACCGCGGAAAGTCCCGCGGCGGTCAGGGCAGCGGCGGCCAGGAGGATGGTTGCGGCGCGGCGGGTGAGACGCCGACCGGGGCCGCCTCGGCCCGAGAGGGTAGGGGTCATCCTGCTCCTTCCGGATGCGGACGGGTCAGGCTTCGGCGGGCGGGAGCGCGGCCGGCTGGGCGCCGATCCGGGGATCGGTTTTCAACCTGACCCGATGGGTGACACCACGATCGGTGGTGTTGACGCGGACACTAGCCTTTTGCTACCAATCGGTCAATATACGACTACATACTGTTAAGTCTGGATTTAGATGCCCGGGCGCGAGCGGCCCGGACGCTCTGCCTGGCTGGCCGAGACGCCGAAGGTTCCATACGGCGCTGCCGGCGTGTCGGGCGCCGTGGCGTGCGGTCCCCTTACGGGACAACCCGGGCCCACGACGTACGCGCACGCCACCGCCGGCCGCTCGCCTGGGTGCCGCAGCGGTCACTGGCCGCAACTGCCGAGATCCGGTAATCGGTGCGCCAGCCATGCCAGGCTGGATCGTCGTTCCGGTAGGGCCGACCATGCCAGCTCGTACGGGTCTTCCGCGGCCGACGAGCGGGGCGGCGCCGAGCCCGCAGCGCCACTCGGGGGCCCCCTCAGCGTCACTCGGGGGGCCCCGCGGCGTCACTCGTAGGCCCGCAGCGTCACTCGTGGGCGGAGTCGCGGGCTCCGCGCACCGTGATGACCGCCGTGCCAGCGACGAACACCACCGCAGCGCACAGCGCCGCGCCAAGGTCGTGCGGCGGTCTGTCGGGGCCACCAGCGGGGCGGCGAACCGGCCAGGCAAGAGGGCCCCGAACGCGAACCCGGCGGCGCTGAACGCCACGATGGCGGCGGCTCCGACGCCGGGCAGCCACCAGATCGGGCCGCCCCAGGTGGCCTGCCGTGCGGTCGCGAGGAAAACCACGGCCACGGACGCCGCGTACAACAACATCGCCCAGGCGGTGACCGCCGCCCAGGCGGCCAGCTGACGGGCCCACCGCGGCCAGGCCGTCGCCGTCACCAGGTCCGTGAGGCGCCGGCGGCCATCGCGTCCAGCCGTCCAAGCCGCCACACCCGCCACGACCGCCCCGATGAGCTCCAGCTGGTACTGCACGACGGTGCTCCGCACCACCCACAGCGGCGGATGGCTGAGGTCGTTCCGCAGCTCAGTGACCGCGAGCAGCACCGCGAGCAGCGGCAGCATCCACAGCATCGTGCTTCTGCGCAGCTCCAGGCGCAGCAACCGGCCCACGGCCAGCCCGGGCCTGCGCGCGCCCCGCGAGGGCGGGGAGGCGGCCGCGGCTCCTGCGGAGGTCATGACCGCGCCTTCGCGAGCACCGCGCTGTAACCGCGTTCCAGCGGCGCATCGCCCGACGCGGCGGTTCCATCGGCGCGGGCGGTAAGCTCGGCCGGGGTTCCGTGGAAGACGATCTTTCCCTCGTCCATCAGGGCGACCTCACCGCAGGCGGCGCCCACGTCCTCGACCAGATGAGTGCTGACGATCACGGTCGCGCGCGTGCCGAACTCACGAAGCAGCGCGCGAAACTGAACCCGCTGCTCGGGATCAAGCCCTGCAGTCGGCTCATCCAACAGCAGCAGCTCCGGCTCATTCACAATCGCCTGCGCGATGCCCACCCGCCGCAGCATCCCCCCGGACAAGGTGCGCAGCTTGGCGCGAGCCTTGTTGCCCAGGCTGACTCGCTCGACCGCGGTCGCCACAGCGGCAGGCACCTGCGCCGGCGGCATGTCCTTGAGCAGCGCAAAGTACTCGACGAACTCGACCACCGTGAACCCCGGGTAATACCCCAGCGCCTGCGGCAGGTAGCCAAGCCTGCGCCGGATCTCCTTCCGCGGCCCATAGCTGGCGGGATCGCGGCCGAGGAGCCGCAACGTCCCCGAGTTCGGCGGGATCACCGTGGCCATCATCCGCAGCAGCGTGGTCTTGCCCGCGCCGTTCGGGCCAAGCAGCCCGAACACGCCCGGCCCGGTTTCCATCGTCACCCCGGCCACCGCCTGGGTGCGGCCGAACCGCCGGGTCAGGTCGGTGATCTGTACGTTCACGATATTCCTTTCGGGTTCCGGGTTGCGTACCAGGCGATCGCGGCGCAGCAAGCCGCGAACGCCAGATAGGGAAGCACAAGGAGCGAGTCACTGACGGCGGCGGTGAACCGCCCGGTCGCGGCCCGCCCGGCCAGGACCGTGATCGCCCAGCCGGCCAGCCCCGCGGCCACGCCCACATTCGCCGACCGCGCGAGCGTCGCGGCGGCCAGCGCCAGCGCCGACACCGCGGTCATCGGGACCAGCCAGCCGAACGTGATCCCCGCCGCGGAGCCAGACGCCGCCGACGCGGCGATCCCGAGCGCGGCGTCGATGGCGAACACTCCAAGCGCGCGCGCCAGCAGCACCATCCGGTCGCTGACCGCCATGCTGTGCGACAGTTCCCAGGCCGGATCGATGCCCGGCCCGCAGGCATACGCGATGCCCGCGGCGGCCACCCCCGGCGCCAGCAGCGTCACCAGCGGCTCGCCGGTTCCCAGCGTCGCCGCGGCCCCCGCGGCGAGCACGGCCGCGCTGGC
>WNGF01001151.1_pt1 | contig 40673 bp, 32 predicted proteins | sample 5400641 | NCBI WGS metagenome assembly WNGF01 (sample SAMN13153371, study PRJNA577476) | soil metagenome | isolation source: 80 cm soil or saprolite under grassland replicate 2 | place: USA:California | collected 2016-06-15 | reverse complement strand
TGTAGGTTGCAGTTTCCCTTCCGAGTGGGCGGCGCGCAAATTTACACCTGACCTCTCCGACCGCCATGACCATCCTCTCCCTGCACCATATCTCGATTGTGTGCGCGTCCGCCCAGCGCACGGTGGATTTCTACACCGAGGTGCTCGGGCTGGGGCTCGTGAAGCAGACCGTCAACTTCGACGCGCCGTCCACCTATCATCTCTACTTCGGTGATGATCGAGCAACGCCAGGCTCGCTGGTCACGTTCTTCGAGTGGCCCGATGCTGCCAGAGGAGCGCCCGGCATCGGTGGCACACATCATTACGCGCTGGAGGTCGCCGACTACGACGGTCTTCTGATGTGGAAGCGCCGCCTCACTGACCTCGGCATGGCAATCAACGGTCCGCTCGACCGGCACTATTTCAAAAGCATTTATATGACTGATCCCGACGGAACGATTGTCGAGATCGCCACGCGAGGGCCCGGCTGGACACGTGACGAGCCTGCCGACTCGCTCGGCACCACGCATCGCGAGCCACCGCCGGAAATGCTCACGGGGAACCGCGACAAGGAAAAGATCAAGGCGATCGCGTGGTCCGAGGCCGTTCCCGAGATCACGCCGGCGATGCGGCTGGAGCACGGCCTCCACCACGTCACCGCGATCGGCGAGGACATCCAGCGGACGCACGCCTTCTATTCCGGACTGCTCGGAATGCGACTCGTGAAGCGGACGAACAACTTCGACGATCCGAAGTCGTTCCACTGGTACTGGGGCGTCGGTGATGGAAGACCCGGTACGCTGGTGACGTATTTCGAGCGTAAGCCGGAGCGGGAGAAGCCGGTGAAGATGGGCGCCGGACAGACTCATCATTTTGCGCTCGCGGTGGAGAGTGATGAGGCTCAGCTCGAGTGGCGGGAGCGTCTCCTCATTGCCGGGCTGCAGGTCACGCCGGTGATGGACCGCGTCTACTTCAAGAGCATTTACACGCACGACCCCGACGGACACATTGTCGAGCTTGCGACGCTGGGGCCTGGATTCGCCGTTGACGAGCCAGAGGAGTCACTGGGCGAGGAGCTCCAACTGCCATCGTGGCTCGAGCGAAGCCGTGAGCGCATCGCCGCGCGCCTTCAGCCCATCGACACGAGACATCGGGCGGCCCAGCACGCGTGACCCCGCCGCACCGGGGTCAGCCCGTTCGTAGTGCGGGCACCCGCCTGGAGTCGGCCCGGGCCGCAATGGTAATGGTGCATGGTCGCGGAGCCACAGCGGAAAGCATTCTCACTCTCGTTCCCGCGATCGAAATGCCCGGCTTCGCGTTTCTCGCTCCGCAGGCGGCGGGCAATACGTGGTATCCCAACTCATTCCTCGCTCCGATTCAGTCCAACGAGCCTGGAATCACTTCGGGTCTCGAAGCGATTGGGGACGTCGTCGAACGAATCCTCACCGCGGACATTCCACTCGGCGCGATAATGCTGCTCGGATTTTCGCAGGGGGCGTGTTTGTCGGTCGAGTACGCGGCACGGCATGCGGGTCCTTACGGCGGAATTGCCTGCCTGAGCGGTGGACTGATCGGCCCCGATGGGACACCGCGCAAATATCGCGGATCATTCGACGGAACTCTCGCTTTTCTTGGCTGTAGTGACAGCGACTCGCACATTCCCGCCGAGCGAGTGACCGAGACCGCGGCGGTTCTCGAGCGTATGGGCGCGGAGGTGACGATGGAGCTGTACCCACAGATGGGTCATCTCGTCAACGACGACGAGATGGCTCATGTCAGGACGATGATGCAACAGATCCTGGAAAGCGACTGACATTGCGGTTCGTTCACGACGGGCAGTCCCCCCGCGTCGTTTTCGGCGCGGGCTCGGTGAAGGAGCTTCCGTCGGAGATTGACCGCCTCGGTGTATCGCGGGCGTTGATCGTGGCAACTCCGGGACGTGGCGAGCTCGTCGGTCGAATCGAGTCACTCATTGGCCACCGCGCGGGCGGGAAGTTCCTCGGAGCACAGGTCCACGTTCCCGCGGACGTTGCGACGGAAGCCGAGTCGCTGGCGAAGCGAGTGAGAGCGGACTCCATCATTTCCGTTGGGGGTGGTTCGGCGATCGGTGCGGCGAAAGCCGTTGCGCTCGATACGACCTTTCCCATCATCGCGATAGCGACGACCTACTCCGGATCCGAGATGACGCCGATCTGGGGATTGAGCAACCACTCGGGGAAGAGAACCGGACGAGATTCGCGGGTCATGCCGCGAGTCGTCATCTACGATCCGGAGCTGACGCTCGATCTTCCGGTCGCAGTGTCAGTGGCGAGCGGCTTCAATGCGTTAGCGCACTGCATGGAGTCTCTGTACGCATCGAACGCGACGCCTCTCACCTCGATGACCGCGGTTCTCGGGTTCGAGATAGTTCCTTCGGCACTCCGGCGAATTGTTGCCGATCCACGCTCCACCGATGCGCGCGAAGACGCACTCTATGGAGCCATGCTCGCGGGTCAAGCGCTGGCGGCGACACAGATGGGAATTCACCACAAAGTCTGTCACGTCCTCGCCGGTTCATTCGGCCTGCCTCACGCCGAAGCGCACGCGGTGCTGCTTCCTCACTCGGCAGCATTCAATCGCGATGCAGCACCTGCTGAGATGGACGTGATCGCGGCATCAATCGGCGCCGACGACGCTCCGGGAGGATTGTTCGATCTCGGCGTCGAGCTCGGCGCGCCCCGGAGCCTCGCGGTGCTCGGGATGCGAGAAGCGGATCTGGACCGCGCGGCCGAGCTTGTGGTAGAAAGGCCTTACCCGAATCCGAGGACAGTAACCCGTGAGGGAGTCAGAGCGATGCTGGAGAATGCGTTCCGAGGAGAAAGGCCGTAGGCAACTCAACCGCGGGAGCGTCGTGAGTTCACCGTTTTTCAGTTTGTGCGTTTTACCGTTTAAATCCACGTGCACACCCAGACGGACCATCGAACCGTCAGGGTGTGCACTTGACTAACGGAACAACGAAAAACGCTAGAACAGTAAACTCACCACGCTCCCGCAGTTTGTTCTCGCGGATGCCTGCTATTCTCACTTCGCGTAGCTCAGTCTATAGATGAGCGCCGCCGCTCGCTCCGTCGCGATGGGCACCGACTTCAGATTCACAGTCTCCTCGGGGGTGTGCGCCCGCGCGCCACGAACCCCGAGTCCGTCCAGCGCGTCGAGATACTGAGCGATGTATGAAATGTCGCCGGCGCCACGCTGTCCCGGGTCCAGCGCTTCTGTCGGTCCGAGTCCCAGCGCTCGCGTCACCTGATCGAGCTTGGCGAGCAGGGCGTAGTTTCCTTTCGTGGGTTGCATCGGTGGATTCGCCTCCGAGAAGAAAATCTCGGCGCTTGTTCCGGGCAGATTCCGCGCGACTATCTCACGCATTCGCGTCCTCGCCTTCTCGAGCTGCTCGGGAGTGAGAAAGCGTAAATCGCCGTGCACTTCGGCCGTCGGCGCAATGATGTTCAGCTTTCCCGCCGCGGTGCCCGACGTGAGAGTGGTGTCGTACTTCACTGTCGCTCCTCCCAGAATCACGCCGGGATTGAACGTCAGGTACTGTTCGCCCGCCATGGCAGTGCGGAATCCGTCGAGAATCCGAGCCACCTCGAAGATCGCCCCATATCCTGAGCCCGGAGAGAAAATTCCCTGAGAATGAGATTGCCGCGCGGTCACCTTGAGTCTCCATGAGCTCCATCCTCGGCGGGCCACCGTCGCCTTTCCCGCGTCCTCTTCGAATGCAAGGGCGGCGTTGCTGCGTTTCGCCGCTTCGACGAGAGCCGCTCGCGATACCGATTGCGGCTCACCACCTGACTCCTCGTCGCCCATAAGCACGACGATGATGTTTGTCCGGTCCAGCACGCCGGTCGACTTCATCGCCTTCAGCGCATAGAGGATCGCGACGTCCCCGCCCTTCATGTCGCTTGTTCCGGCTCCACGTGCGGTGGAATCGTCGACCATCGCGAACTTCTGTCCTTCGCCCTCGAACACCGTGTCCAGATGTCCCAGAAGCAGAAGCCGCTTTCCACCCTTCACCGGCCGACGTCCGTGATACTCGGCGACAAGATGACCCGCGCGCTTCACCGAATCGGGCAGCATTACCCAGCGGCTCTGGAACCCGAGCGCAGTGAGCTCTTTCGCGAACTCGTCGCCAACGGCCCGGACACCGGCGAAGTTCATCGTCCCCGAATTGATGTCCACCACTTTTCGAAGGAACGCGATCTCCTCGTCGGTGTGCGCCCGCACGTAGTCGCGCATTTTCTGCTCTGGTGCGGACAGCCCCTGCGCCGCCGCTCCGTGAGCGGCGGAAAGAAAGAGGAGGATCCCAAGGGAACCGCTGAGGCGTCGGTTCATAGTCCGCAGTCCGTAGTTGTAGTCGCGGTGTTGAATCTCGTCGTTCGATCATCCACACAACAACCCCGTTAGCCGCTTACGTGCCTCATCGCTAACTTCAATCTTCCCCCACCTACATCGAACTGACGACAGAGTGAACGGCGAAAAGAAGAAGGGAATCAACTACTCGAGAGCCTGGGCAGAGGCGAGAGAGCTCATCTGGCAACACCGCCGCTCGCTGTCTGTCGGTCTCGGACTAATGCTGGTCAATCGGCTCACCGGCCTCGTACTGCCGGCGAGCTCGAAGTACCTCATCGACGACGTCCTCGGCAAGCGCCGGACGGACCTTCTGCTTCCTCTCGCCCTCGCCGCCGCGGGGGCGGTGCTTATTCAGGCGATAACCTCGTACGCGTTATCGCAGGTTGTGAGCGTGGCCGCGCAACGGGCGATCTCGGACATGCGGAAGAGCGTCCAGATGCACGTTATGCACCTTCCAATCGCGTACTTCGATTCGACCAAGACGGGAGTCCTCATTTCGCGCATCATGACTGATGCTGAGGGAGTGCGGAATCTCGTCGGCACGGGACTCATTCAGCTCCTGGGCGGCCTGCTGACAGCGGTGATCGCGCTCGTCGTCCTGTTCGTCCTCAACTGGAAGCTCACCGCTATTACGATCGTCGTGCTCCTGGCTTTCGGAGCAATGATGGCCTCGGCCTTCTCGCGTCTGCGGCCTCTGTTCCGCGAGCGCGGAAAGATCAACGCCGACGTCACCGGGCGTCTCGCGGAATCGCTCGGCGGGATCCGCATCGTCAAGGTGTATGTCTCTGAGGACCGGGAAGAGAAGTTGTTCGGCGCGGGCGTCGATCACCTGTTCGAGAACATCAGGCGCACGATCACCGGAACATCACTCGTTGGGGCCGGCGCGACGTTGATCATCGGGACGATCGGGATACTGATGATCCTCATCGGCGGGAGAGACATAATCGCCGGCTCGATGACGCTCGGTGGATTTGTCATGTATCTCTTCTTCGTCGGTCTGGTGATCGCTCCGCTCGTGCAAATCGCGTCGATCGGGACGCAGATCTCGGAGGCGTTCGCTGGTCTCGACCGTATCCGCGAGATCCGCGAGATGCGCACCGAGGACGACGAGGACGCGCGCCGGAATCGCGTTGACGGCGTCGAGGGTAGCGTCGAGTTCGACCATGTGAGCTTCTCGTACGTGCCCGGCACACCTGTGCTGCGTGACGTTTCCTTCCAGGCGGAGCCCGGGATGACGACGGCGCTCGTCGGATCGAGCGGCTCGGGCAAGAGCACGCTGATTGGACTCGTGATGGCGTTCTACCGCCCTGACAGTGGGAGCGTTCTCGTCGATCGTCGTGACCTCTCCTCACTTCGCCTTCGCGATTTCCGATCACACCTGGGCGTTGTGCTTCAGGACAACTTTCTCTTCGACGGAACGATTCGCGAGAACATCGCTTTCGCTCGCCCCGACGCCACCGACGAGGAGATCCGACTCGTCGGACGCATCGCGCATTGCGATGAGTTCATCGATCGCTTCGAGGCGAAGTACGACACGGTCGTCGGTGAGCGCGGTGTGAAGCTGTCCGGTGGACAGCGACAGCGAGTGGCAATCGCCCGCGCTATTCTCGCCGATCCGCGCGTTCTCATTCTCGACGAAGCGACATCCAGCCTCGACAGCGAGAGCGAGGCGATGATACGTGACGGGCTCCGTTCGCTCCGGCGAGGGCGGACGACGTTCGTGATCGCGCACCGACTCTCCACGATCGAGAGCTCCGATCAGATCCTGGTGATCGAATCCGGTGAGATCGTCGAACGTGGGACGCACGCCGAATTGCTTGCACTCAACGGGCGCTATCGTCAGCTGTACGACCGACAGTACGGTCTCGAGCACGACTTGTTCATCAACCCCGGCGAGGACTCCACGCCGGAGCTTCCTTCACCCAAAGAAGAGATCGCCGCCGGAATTCCAGCCCCGAGCGGCCGTCTTTGATTCCGCAGTTGCGCCGGATCGCTCTCGGCGCCGGATTGATCGTGTCGCTGGCTCCAGCGATCGGAAGCGCGCAACACGTGCATGACGAGGCTTCGCCGCCTGAAGGCGAAGGTCGTTGGCATTTCGGAGGCAGCGCGATCCCACTCGTGACAACCGTCTCCCCCGCATATGGCGGACGCACACTGACGGAGGGATATCTCAGCCAGCCGATGTTGATGGTGACTGTCGGCGAGCATGATGCTGCCCTTTCGCTCCATTCGATGGTCGACTTCGAAGGGCTGACGCTCGAGCGCGGTGAGTTGAATCCGGGAATCTCCGGCGAAGGATACGTCGATCGCCGGCATCCGCACACGTACCTGCACGAGCTGGTGTTGGCGGCGACGAGATCGTTCGGTACAAGTCGCGCGTCGATCGCGATTGGAAAGGGATTCGTCGCCTTCGGCACGCAAGACCCGATGATGCGTCCCCTGGTGAAGTATCCCGTGAATCACCACCTGGCGCAGATTCTGGAGCGCGCACTCGTCACCGCAGCAATGCGACACGGGCCGGCATTGCTCGAGGTTTCCTCCTTCAACGGTGACGAGCCGACCTCTCCATCGGATTGGCCGGAGACGAAGAGATTCTTCGATTCCTGGTCCGCTCGCGGCACACTCTTCCCCCTTCTGGGTATCGAGGTACAGGCGAGCATGGCTCGGGTGAAGTCTCCCGAGATCGCAACAGGGGGAGGCCTCGATCAGAGAAAGATGAGCGCGTCATTCAAGTATTCCGACAGCGCCGCCGTTCGGCGATACCTGCTCGTTGAGTTTGCAAAGAGCGCCGAGTACTCCGGTGAGACGCGGGCATTCGATTTCACGAGCCTTCTCGTGGAGGGTGAGCTCGCGAGGGGACCACTCGCTTTTGCTGCTCGAATCGAGCGAACCGACCGACCCGAAGAGGAGCGGCTGGCGAATGTATTTCGGACAGCGCGTCCAGCTCAGGATTTCAACATACTCGGCAAAACGCGCTGGACGGTTGCAACGGCTGCTGTAAGCCGATCGGTTCGCATGTCAGGAGCGCAAATCGCACCGTTTGCCGAGATCGCGCGCGCAACGCCGAAAGCGCAACTCCATCCGACAGTGTTCGAGCCTCGAGCTTTTTATGGTTCGCGGTCATTGTGGAGCTACAGCTTCGGTGCGCGGTTGAGTGTCGGTGTGGTCCACATGTCGTCCGGAGAATACGGCGCCGCGACGCGTCACGGGGCATCCCACGCTGGGATGGAAGGAATGGATTAGTCGCGTGCGATACCGGCTCTCAATTCTCACAGTGGTTGCTCTGCAGGGCGTCGCCTGCAGTGATTCGTCGGGTCCCGATAGTGTCGAGCCGGGTCCGATCGCGTTCCATGTAGATGGACTCGGAACGGTTCAGGAGCGATTCACCGCCGAGCTGGCAGTCCGTGGTGATGTCGCCTACACGACTACGTGGGGAGCGCGCACCGTCGGCGACGTAACGGCCCGCGGCAATGCGATCAAGATCTGGAACGTTGTGGGCTCAGCTCCGGTGCTCGTCGATTCCGTGATAGTAGACAACGCCATCACGCTCGGTGACATCCAGCTGAGCGACGACGGAAAGCTTCTCGTCGTGGCCACCGAGTATTCCCCAGGCTCGATCGTCATTTATGACCTGACAAGCCCGCTCAAACCTTCGTTCCTGTCCCGCTTCTCGAACGCGAACACAGCTCCCGGAGTGCATACCGCTGAAGTCCAGCGCGTTAATGGAAAGCTGTATGCTTTTCTTTGCGTTGATCCGGGTCTCAACTTTCCGGCGCGTCTCGTTGTGGTCGATCTACAAGCGCCGCTTACACCCGTGCAGGCGTTGTCGCTCGAGATGGGCTCGCCCTACGTTCACGACGTCTTCGTCCGCAACGGAATCCTGATGACGGCGCTGTGGAACGCGGGAATCGCGATCTTCGACGTGGGCGGAGGCGGTCGCGGGGGAAGTGTCGCCAGCCCGGTTCAGCTCGGTGCGGTGGCTACTGTCGGCGGACGCGCGCACAACATCTGGTGGCTGAACGATCCGATTACCGGCTCGAACAAGTTCGCATTCGTTGGCGAGGAAGGACCGAGCGCGTTCGGCACGTCATCCGCGGGAGACATTCACGTCGTCGATGTCTCGGACATGGCCAATCCGCGCGAAGTTGCGTTCTTCTCTCTCGCCGGCGGAGGCACCCACAACTTTTCGGTCGACGAGAGTCGCGGCGTTCTTTATGCCGCGTATTACAATCGTGGCGTGCGAGCCCTGAACGTCCGTGGCGATCTTGGCAGCTGCTCCGCCGGTGAGCGCGCGGCCGACGGACGTTGTGATCTGTCGAAGATGGGACGCGACTTGGGCGGCGGACTCACCGACCAGACAATGCCGGTCTATGTCTGGGGAGTGCAGGCGTCAGGGTCGAAGCTGTTCGCGTCGGACATGTTCAACGGACTCTGGAAGCTGAGCACGCAGTAGTCTGGCGGTTTATGCCGGCTGTCGCGCCGGCTCCGACGGCAGCGACTGCTCCGCCTGCTGATACGCCATCGTCCGAAGCCGGCCCACTCGCTCTCGCAGTGGCGGGTGAGTCGCCATGAGATCGGCGACCTTTCCCTCGCGGTCTCCCCACGCAGAATGAAAGGGATCAACTATGCACAGCTGGCTCGAGCTTTTTGGGATTGCCTTCGGTTGCACAGTCGATCCGCCGATCTTCACCAGCGCGTCCGCCAGCGCCCCGGGATTTCTCGTGAATTGTGCGCTCATTGCGTCGGCCAGGAATTCGCGCGAGCGTCCGACCTTCATCGCCATGTAGCGTGTCACGAGCGGCGCGATCGCCCAGCTGATTATCCAAACGACGAGAAGAACAACCACCAGCACGCCCGCGCCACCGCCGCCTCCGCCACCGCGACTGCGGCTGCGTGACCGCGATCCGCCGCCTGAGCCGCTGAATCGCATTGTCCGGAACGCAGCGCTGTTGATCACCGCGATGACACCGACCATCGACGTGAGGAGCGTCATCAGTCGAACGTCGAGATTGACGATGTGCCCCATCTCGTGTGCAACGACACCCTGTAGCTCATCGCGATTGCAGGTGTCAAGCAGACCTTGCGTAACCGCGATGTGCGCGTCGTTCGTGTGAATGCCTGTCGCAAAGGCATTCGGCGCAGCGTCGGGAATTATCCAGACGTGCGGCCGGGGTGCACCCGCAGCGATCGACATCTCGTCAACGATGTTGGAGAGCCGCTGCTCGTCAGGCCCGCGCGGGTCGGTGACCTCTCGTCCACCCGTGGCCTTGATGAGCATTGTCGCGCCGAACCTGTAGGCTATCCACGCAACGATCGTGGCGATCGCACAGAGAAGGAGTCCCACGCCAGGAATAACGTGGACGGACCTTCCCTGATCGCGGCTCCAGAGATACCAGATGAGGTCGCCGCCGAACCCGAGCCATGCAAGGAAAAGAACGAACCCTGCTACGAGGCGGCGGCTGGCTTTCCTGTTCGCCTGCTGCTGCGCGAACAGGTTGCCGGCGACGATCATCTCGCCGGCGGCGTCATCGAAAGATCAACCTGCGGCACCGCGCGCTCGCCCTCATCGGTAATCTCCCACAGCGGAGCGGGTGACGCGCCGGCCAGCCCCGCGAACAGCACCGTCGGAAAGGTGCGCTGGACGGTGTTGTACTGGGTCACCGTATCGTTGTAGAGCTGGCGCGAGAATCCAATCTTGTTTTCGGTTGTCGTCAGCTCTTCCTGAAGCTGCGCGACGTTGCCGGTTGCCTTCAGATCCGGATACGCCTCGACGACGGCGAGCAGACGGCCGAGCGCGGTGGTGAGCTGCGACTCCGCCGCGGCTGTCGCCTGAACACTGCCGGTGTTGCTCGCGGCGATCGCCGTATTGCGCGCTGCAACCACGGCCTCGAGCGTCTGCCGCTCGAAGTTCATCGCTCCCTTTACGGTATTGATCAGGTTGGGAATCAGATCGTGCCGCCGCTTGAGCTGCACGTCGATCTGCTTCCATGCGTTTGCGACCTGGTTCTTGAGCGAGATGAGCTTGTTGTACGAGCCAATCCCTAATAGGACGAGGATGACGACAATTACGAGCAGCACGATGCCGAACATGAAACGCCCCGGTTGAAGAGTGTCGGACGGAAAGATATAGACCCACAGCCGTCGGTATTGATATACGGCTGCCGCAGCCGCAGGTTGCAATCCTTGCGCTTCCGCAGACGCAACTCCTCCGGGACCGGTCGCCCGCTCACGGGCCCTTCCGCTCTGCTGCTCGCCTTTGCGGCGCTCGCGGGCTGCGAGACCCGGCTCGACGTCTCCGCGCCTCCACCACCGGTCGTCGCCGACAAGGACACGTTGTCGGAGCTCCCTTCCTCCACGCTCGACATTCCGCTCACCTACGACCTTACCCCGGTCGTACACGCTCTGGAAAACGCGGTCCCGCGAAAGTTCGGAGACATTAACGAGCGGCATCCCGTTCCCGGAAAACGCGGATTGCAAGTCGCATTCGAGGCGGTACGCGAGCCGTTCCACGTCGTTCTCGAAGGCCAGACCGCGCGACTCACCGCCGTCATTCATTACAAGGGACGAGGCTGGTACGACGCTCCGCTCGCTCCCGAAGTCAGCGCTTCGTGCGGCATCAATGGCGTCGAGCCACGTGCGCGAGTCGAGGTCGCCGCTCCGCTGCGAATCACACCGGACTGGCACCTTCGCGCGCGAACGCACATCGAGCAAGTCGAGCCGTTCAGCTCCGACCCACGCGATCAATGCAAGGTGACCGTTTTCAAGATCAACGTCACAGAGCGCGTCACGGACGCCGCGACGAAGATCCTGGAAAGCAAGCGCACATTCGTCGACCAGCGCGTCGCCGCGCTCGACATCCGATCGAGATTCGAGAACTGGTGGCATCTTCTTCAACAGCCGATCCCGCTGACGGACAGCGTCTGGCTCGTGATCAATCCAACTGCTGTGAGGATGGGCGAAACAGTGGGCGTGAGACGCACGCTCGTCACCGCGCTCGGGTTTTCGGCCTCGCCGCGAGTAATCACCGGTGCGCGTCCAGCAATAAATCCGACACCATTGCCGCCGCTGTTCCCGGCTGCGGTGGGAAACGGACTACACATTCTGATCGAGGGCTTCCTCGATTATGGGCTCGCGACACGTCTGCTCGAGAAGGAGCTCGCGGGCCGCAAGGTCGAGCGTGCCGGTAAGACGATCCAGGTACGACACGTCCGGCTGTTCGGGATCGGCGGTGGCCGATTGGCGCTTGAGCTCCGTTTTCGCGGAGCCGCCAATGGTCTCGTCTATTTCGTCGGCACGCCGAGATACGATCCCGCTTCCAACCAGGTCTACGTGCCCGATCTCGAGTACGACGTCGCCTCAGCCAACCTTCTCGTGAGCGGGTTCGAATGGATCAAGCATGACGACGTCCGCGACCTCATCCGCTCGAAGGCCCGATGGTCTGTCAGCGGAATAATGACGGAGGGGCGCGAGCAGCTCGCGAAGGGATTGAATCGAGAGCTCGCCAAGGGAGTGAACCTGGTTGCCGACGTCGATTCCGTCCGCGGAATCGCAGTCCACGCCCGGCGGGCTAACATACGGCTCCAGGCGCAGGCCGATGCCAACGCCCGCCTCACCGTAAGACAGAGCAACTAATGCAAGAAGAGAAACTGATTCGTGCCGTAGGTGTGCGGGGACTCTCGGCGGCGATCGTCAATTACACGGTCGGCGCCGGAATTTTCGTGCTGCCCGCGATCGTTGCCGCGCGAATTGGCGGAGCCGCTCCCATCGCCTACATCCTCTGCGCCATCACGATGGGCGTCGTCGTCTCCTGCTTCGCTGAAGCCGGCAGCAGAGTGTCGATGTCCGGCGGGACCTACGCGTACGCCGAAACCGTTTTTGGTCCCTACGTCGGGTTCCTCGTCGCGATAATGCACTGGTTCTCAGTCGTTCTGGCCAGTGCTGGGATCGCGAACGTCTGTCTCGATGCGCTTTCACGCTTTGTACCTGCGCTGGCAGGTGGGCCCCCTCGCGTGATTGCACTGGTGCTCCTCTACGCCGCGTTGGCGGCGGTGAACATTCGCGGAGTGCGGAGCGGAATCGGGGTGGTTCAGACAATTACGGTCGCCAAGCTTGCACCGCTCCTGCTACTCATCGTCGTCGGCTTCTTCGTATTGAACCCGGCGAACCTCGCCTGGCCGGGCCTCCCTCCATTCGGCGAGATCGGACGAGCGACATCGCTGTTGATATTCGCGTTCATGGGTGTCGAAAGCGCCCTTGCACCGAGCGGAGAGGTGGAGAACCCGGCTCGAACTGTCCCCCGCTCGATCTTCATCGCATTCGTTCTGGTGACGCTACTCTACCTCTCGATTCAGGTCGTATCGCAGGGCGTCCTCGGTCCGGAGCTCGCCCTGAACACCAAAGCGCCACTCGCCGAAACGGCACGCCGTGCGCTCGGCAGTCGCGGCGAAGGCCTGATCATTCTCGGTACTGCGATCTCGACCTTCGGAGGCACGGCCGGTGACATGCTGGCTGCGCCGCGCCTGATCTACTCGCTCGGTCGCGATCGTTTGATCCCGCCAATCATCGGCGCGGTTCATCCGCGGTTCAAGACTCCCTACGTCGCGATCGCTTTCCATGCGACGTGCTGCGCGCTGTTCGCCATCACCGGAACCTTTGAGACTCTCGCTCCCACATCGGTGCTGGCGACGCTGTTCGTGTACCTCGTCTGCTGCCTTGCCACCATTCAGCTCAGAAGACGTGACGTGCGTAGTGACGGCGCTATTCCGTTCAGAATCCCGGGCGGACCAATTGTGCCCGTGCTTGCGTCAATTGTGGTGATCTGGTTGATGACGACGGCGACTCGTACGGAATTCCTGGCCTCGGCCGCGATGCTCGTGTCATCGTCGCTCCTCTTCCTGGTAATGCGGCTCTTGAGCCCTGCCACTCGCAACGGTTAGCTGCCAGCGGGTACCGGGTCCACCGAACCCTTTGACAGCGTCCTGTGTCTCAGCTTCCGATGACGGCGCTCCTGGCTCCTGAGAGGACAACAAACAGGGTGGACGAACGAGAGCTGGTCGCGCGGGTAATCTCCGGAGAGCCAAGGGCGCAGCGGGAGCTCTACGACTCCCATGTCGATCGCGTGTACCGGCTGGCGTACCGCCTCGCCGGCGAGGATGAGCTCGCTCGTGACTTCACTCAGCTCACCTTCATTCGCGCGTTCCAGCGGATCGGCGAATTTCGGCACGACTCGTCCCTTTCCACGTGGTTGCATGCGATCGGTGTCTCGGTCGCCCTCAACGGACTCCGGGGAGTAAAGCGGCGACTGATGCGCGAGGCGCCTCTCGAGCATGCGGAGTCTATCGGCAAGGTCGCGCGCACTGCGGAGCCGGACCTCAAAGCCCGGCTGGAGGCCGCCATCGACTCGTTAAGTGAGAAATACCGAACGGTTTTCCTGATGCATGATGTCGAAGGGTTCACACACGACGAGATCGGCGCTGCGCTCGGAATACCGACCGGGACATCGAAGACCCGTCTGTTCGAAGGGCGCGCAAAGCTCCGTCAGGCGCTGGCTGATTTTCGTGAGGAGTATGGGCAATGACTGAAGACGATCGGTTCGACGAGCTCCTGGCGCGGGCCGTACAGGATTACAACCGGCCGCCGGCGACCGTCCCGCGTGACGAGATGTGGGCAGCGATCGAGGCTGGACGGAAGTCTGCGCCAAGCCTCCAGGTCGTTCGCGGCGGAGCTCCGCGCAGCAGCGTTCCGCGCTTCGTTTGGTGGAGCGCCGCTGCGGCGGCAGCCGTGCTGATCGCCGCGGGAGTCGGCATCGGACGATGGTCTACGCGCAGTCTTCCAGTGACCGGATCCAGAGTCGCGTCGACGACTCCTTCAGTCCGAAACTCCTCCCGACAGACAAACCCGTCGAGGGGTCAGGAAACTTCCGCGCAATCCGTCGAGCCAGCCCGTAGTGCAACTAACTCGGAGCTGCCCGGCACAAGCAGCGCAGCCGCGACTCGCTCCCGCGAGAGATCGTCTGCGTCAGAGCTGGTGGGTCGTTCGCGCCCTCGCGCCGTCGAGCGCGCGCCGTCGAACCGCCCATCCGGTGGACTCGACCAGTTCGGCTCCAACCCGTATCAGGTCGCCACGATCAAACACCTCGCCGACGCCGAAGCGCTCCTCACTTCGTTCCGCATTGAGTCGCGCGACCAGAAAATGGACGCGTCGCTTTCCACCTGGGCGCGCGACCTACTCACCAGCACTCGACTCCTCCTCGATTCGCCTGCCGCACAGGACCCGCGTCGCGAGCGACTCCTCGAGGATCTGGAGCTGGTTCTCGCCCAGATCGTTCAGCTCTCGCCGAGTGCTGCACCGCGCGAGCGTGAGCTGATCGAGGGCACAATTCGCGATGGACACGTAATGACGCGTCTGCGCACCGCGATTCCTGCGGGGCCAACGAGAGGACTATAGGAGAAACAATGAAAGTCATAATGCTGGTGGTCACCGCCGCGCTGTTCTCGGGCAGCGTGGCGACGACGAAGACGACGAACGACACCACCGCCGCCTCGGCTCCGCGCGCTGCAGCCGCTCAGAAAGCGCTCCGCGCCACCGCGTTTGCACGCGGCGTCGAGGCGCCCGCTCCATGGTCGGCAGACGATCCCGCAGATTCGCTCTACAAGCTTGCCCGCGCGGCATTGAGCCGCGGCGACAACTCCAAAGCCGCCGAGCTCTTCAAGCGGATCGTGGACAGATATCCGGATTCCGATTACGCCGGTGAGTCGCTCTACTACTACGCGTTCGCAACTTACCGTGTCGGCGGAACGGCTAAGCTCAGGAGCGCCATCGAGGCGCTGAATCAGCTCAGCGAGGATTATCCGGACATTGCTCGCCGCGGAGACGCGAAGGAATTGCAGACGCGCGTCTGCGGAGAGCTGGCCAAGCGCGGAGATGAGGCGTGCGCACGCACCGTCACCGAGCGCGCGAATCCGAACCCGAATCCAAACCCACGAGCTAATCCGAATGCCAACCCGCGATCGGGCCGCGAGTGCCCGAGTGACGATGACGACGAGCGGATCGCGGCGCTGAACGCGTTGCTTCAGATGGACGCTGATCGCGCGATGCCGATCCTCAAGCAGGTGATCGAGCGACGCGACCCGTGCTCGACTCCGCTTCGCGTGAAGGCGATGTTCCTCGTGTCGCAAAAGCATACGTCGGAAACTGCGGACATTCTCCTCCGGGCTGCCCGCAACGACCCTGACAAAGAGGTGCGCGAGCAGGCGATTTTCTGGCTGTCGCAGGTTCCCGACGAGCGTGCCGTTGACATGCTTCAGGACATTCTGCGGAGCTCGCGCGACGAGGATCTACAGAACAAGGCGCTCTTCGCGCTGTCCCAGCACCGGAGCGGCCGCGGGCAGCAGGTACTTCGCGAGTTCGCGCAGCGTGAGGACGTGTCCGACGACGTCCGGGGCCAGGCGATCTTCTGGCTCGGCCAGCGCGGTAACGCGGAGACGCGGGAGTTCCTGAAGTCGTTGTTCAGCAGGACGAAGAACGAGGAGATGAAGGACAAGATCCTCTTCTCGCTCTCGCAGCAGAGGGGCGTTGGCAACGACAAGTTCCTGCTCGATGTCGCCGGCAACACGCGCGAGACCGTCGAAGTGCGGAAGAAGGCCCTCTTCTGGGCAGGGCAGGGTGGTGCCTCCTCGTCGGAGCTGGCTGCGCTCTATTCGAGAATGCCCGAGTCGGAGATGCGCGAGCAGCTGATCTTCGTCTACTCGCAGCGTCATGACCCCGCCTTCGTCGACATGCTCATCGACATCGCGAAGAAGGACAAGGATCCCGACCTCCGGAAGAAGGCGATTTTCTGGCTCGGACAGTCGCGCGATCCGCGTGTGCAGCAGTTCCTTCTCGACTTGATCAACAAGTGAGGCGATGATGACGAACAGCAATCGCCCGCTGACGGCGATTTTCTTTCTGGCCGCCGCCCTGACGGGCGGCGCGCCGCGCGCCTCCTTCGCCCAGTCCATCGCCCAGCGCGTAGCGTCAGCGCCCGATGGAAAGGTGAGGATGACATTCGCGGCAAGGCCTGATGTCTGCGGTCACGGCACATTCATCAGCCGCGGCCGCAACAGCCGCACGACGTGGAACGACGACGAATACAACTCGGATGTCGAATACTCCGAGTACTGCGACGACAGTCCGGTGAGACTCGTGCTGGACGTCCGCGGGCGTCGGGTGGCGAAGATACGCACCTATGTCGGCGGCCGCTGGCGTGCGCCGACAGGAACCGTTACCGATCTCGGTGTCGTTCCCGTTCGCGCGGCGACGGACTACCTGATGTCGCTCGCTGAATCCGACGCGGGCCATACTTCGCGGGAAGCCATCTTCCCGCTGACGCTCGCTGACAGTGTTGTCGTGTGGCCCGGTCTCGTGCGCATTGCACGCAATTCGTCACTCACTGGTGAAACGCGAAAGCAGGCCGTGTTCTGGCTCAGCCAGATTGCCGGGGATCAGGTGACCGCGAATCTCGCCGGCATCGCGCGCGAGGATACCATCGATCGCGAAATCCGAAAGCAGGCGGTGTTCGCTCTATCTCAGCGCCACGGCGAAGGCGTTCCCGCGCTGATCCAGATCGCCCGCACCAATCGCGATCCCGAGGTGCGCAAGTCGGCGATGTTCTGGCTCGGTCAGACGAACGATCCGCGCGCGGTTGCGTTGTTCGAGGAGATTCTCAAGCGCGAGTAATTTGCCGTTGTTATCGGGTGGTATCTCCAGAAGGTGCAGGCAGCGGCGCCGTCGGCTGCTGCGGTCCGAGAATGTCCTGCAGCCGCGCAGCGACCGCGAGCTGAATCACCGTTTTCTGGACCTGCTGCGCTTCCGCTCTCATCCCGCGCGAGGCAAGCGCGTCGGCCAGGATCGTCCCCGTAACTGCATACGTGTAGGGAATTCCGAATGACGGCCTGTCCACCCAGTCGCCAAGCTTGATCAACGCGTTTGGTCCCTTGAATTCCTGCCACAACGCGTAGCTGCGCGGCACGTCCATGAACGCGTCTCCGACCTGAATGGTGTCGCGCGTTGCCACAATCGGTTTCTCGACCAGCTTCTCCGCGAGCCCTTGCCGCAAGGTGTATCGCCCGAGCCCCAGGCTCCGATTGTAGCCACCGGTGGAGAAATAGATCGGCCTCTCCGGATATGAATCCTTGATCAGGCGAAGCACGAGGATCTGGTCGCGCGACACGTAGCCAGGCTGAATCGTCGCAACGAGATCGCGCTGGCGGAACATCTGCGGCTCGCGGAACTCGATGTACGATGGAATCGCATCGGCTTCCGCGAAACTCATCTTGAGCGGTGGTCCGCTCGGCTTCTTCCACACCTTTCCACGATAGACGGCCGGACCCTTGGCCGCATCGTACTCGGCCACTGGCCGTCTGATTGCCTGCCGCACGAACCAGTCGGTGTTGAGGTACGATGTCACCAGCACGAGAACGTCTTTCCTGATTCCCTCTACCTCCTGCGTGTACCACAGCGGGAATGTGTCGTTGTCACCATTGGTGATGAGAATGCCGTACGGCTCGACGGAGTTGAGCAGGTCCGATCCCCATGAAGCGGTAAACGTGTCGTTTCGATGCGACGCCGACGACCAGTTCCCGGCAAGCGGCACACACGCGATCAACAGCAATGGGGTCGCAAGCAGCCACGAACGACGACTGGCGTAACCCACGGAGTCGGGAGTGTCTCCTTCGCGGTCGATGAGCTGCGCGATGGACTGCCAGATATAGACGAGGCCGACGGCCGCCCACACGCCCCACGCCGAATAGCTCCAGATGTAGAAGTAGTCGCGGTCGCGTACCTCTCTCTCGACGGTGTCGCCGAGCTCGAGTGATTGCGACCATCCGTACTTGAAGTTCATGTAGTAGATCAGCGCCAGCGTCAGAGTGAACATCAGCGGCCCGAAGTACCAGAACGTCCTCCGCTCGGTTGTCCAGTGGACATACCCTCCTATCAGCCCGAGGACGAGGAAGAGCACCGCCAGCATTGCCTGCAGAGCGGGACGTACGTTGCGGTGGTCGCGCAGCCACTGCCACTTGAAGTACAGCCACCACATCCCGATCTGCGCTGAGTACGGCGCCATTCGCTCCAGCTTCTTCCCGTATTGCTCGCGGTTGATGTTGTCCATCAGCCGCTTCTGCGTGAGCTCGCTGAGGGTGCAGCTCACGCCGATTCTCGTTTCGCACGCAGTCGGCTCGCCTTCGTTGAGCGGCGGAAAATAGGCGGCGCGGATCGGCTCGTAGAGGAACGGCGTAAGTCCGAGAGCGAGCACGGCGAGGCACTTGAGCAACAGCTTCCAGCGAAGGAATGTCTGCCATCGTCGGACGAGCACCACTACGGCGATCGCCGGCCCTGGAAGAAAACCGGCCGGGTGATTCGAGTAGCCGAGGCCGAGGAGGAAGGCAACGAGAATCAGCTTGCGGTCTGCTCTCTCACCATCCGGATCGTCGGCCCACGAGATCATCAGCCACGACACGATGGTGAAGAAGAGGAGTGACAGCGTGTAAACCTTCTCGTTCACGACACTCTGGTTCCATACGGTGTACGCCGTCGCGCCGATGAGCGTTCCGAGCGCTGCACCGGTGATTCGCTGCCATCCGCGAGCGAGCAGGCCCGAAAGAATCCGCTCGGTCACGAGGAACCAGAAACCAGCCGATACCGCGCTCGCCAGCGCCGCCATCGTGTTGATGTGCTGAGCGTATCCGCCGGGAAGCGGAAGCATTCCAAAAAAGTGGCCGATCAGCACGAACACGGGGTTTCCCGGCGGATGCGGAAGGCCGAGCACCTTTGCCGCGGCGATGTATTCCCCGGTATCCCACATCCAGGCTGAGGGCGCGATCGTCATGTAGTACAGCGCGAACACGCAAACCGCCGCGATTCCCGCGGCGCGGTAGGACGGATGGTAGACCTCGGGCGCGGGCGCGCGGGCGGGTCTCGCGGCGCTGGCAGGTCTCGCCGCGCGGGCTGCTGAAGAGGTCATTGCTCTATCGTGAAGTTGTTGTGACCGGTGCGGCGAGTCGCTTCATGCCGGCATTCCTCAGGTTGACCGCCGGCGTCGGTGCGCATCATGTCCCATTGGCCGGTAATCTACAAGCTGGAGAGAGATCGTCGCAGGACTTTATGTCGAGCCTGCCGCGCGCCCTATAACGCGTACTTTTCAGAGTGGACCTTAGCCTCGCCTCTCAGTTATCATCGAATCCGCTGCTTGCACTGCCGGTTCTGTTTGCCGCCGGAGTGCTGACCAGTCTCACGCCCTGCGTCTATCCGATGATCCCGATCACCGCAGCGATCGTCGGAGGACAATCGGTTGGTGCCGCCGCGCGGCCGCGAAAACGCACCGTGCTTCTCACGCTGTCGTACGTCATCGGGCTCGCGCTCGCATATGCATCGGTGGGGCTTGTCGCCGGACTCACCGGGACTTTGTTCGGCGCCGTCAGCACCAATCCATGGCTCTACTTCACCATGGCGAACCTGCTGCTGGTCGCGGCACTGATGATGCTCGACGTCGTCCCTGTTCCAATTCCGCAGGGCTTGATTCAGCGTGCGGCGACCGCGGGAAACAGCGCCGGCGCCGGAGGAACGTTCGTGATGGGTGCGGCATCCGGTCTTGTCGCCGCACCTTGTTCCGCCCCGGTCATGGCGGCCGTCCTAACCTGGGTCACTACCACCCACCGAGCCTCGCTCGGCTTTCTTTATCTGTTCACCTTTTCGCTCGGCATGTGTGCGCTCCTCGTCGTTATCGGGCTGTTCAGCGGAACGGTGGCGAGACTGCCGCGATCGGGTGAGTGGATGCTTTGGGTCAAACGGCTCTTCGCAGTGATCCTTCTCGCTTCAGCAGAGTACTATCTGATGCAGATGGGAAAGTTGTTGATATGACACCGGGCGACAGCCCACCACTTCCATTCTAGTGACCATTCGCCAAACGCTTTTCAGTGCCGCGTTGCTTCTGATTCCATCGGGTGCCGCCTTATCCCAGACGGCGCCCGCTCCCACCGCGAGCATTTCGCTCAAAACCGTTCTGCCCGTCGACCCCAGCATCAAGGTCGGCAAGTTGCCGAACGGAATTCGCTACTACATCCGACGGAACTCCACTCCTCGACAGCGCGCCGAGCTCAGGCTGGCGGTGAACGCGGGCTCTATCCTCGAGAACGAGCAGCAGCTGGGAATGGCGCACGTCGTCGAGCACACCGCATTCAACGGGACGACGCACTTCGCGAAGAACGACCTCATCAGCTACTTGCAGTCCGTCGGAGTCCGCTTCGGCGCCGACCTCAACGCGTACACGAGCTTCGACGAAACGGTGTACATGCTGACGATTCCCACCGATACCGCGAGGATTGTGGACAAGGCCTTCACCATCCTTGCTGACTGGGCTCACGAACAGGTCTTCGATTCTGCAGAGGTGATGAGCGAGCGTCTGGTCGTGCGTGAGGAATGGCGGGGGCGCCGCGGCGCCGGCGACCGGATGCTCCAGCAATGGTTGCCCATCGCGTTCAAGGGTTCGCGCTACGCAGCTCGACTGCCCATCGGCACCGAGCAGAGCATCATGTCGGTCACTCCATCGAAGCTTCGCACGTTCTATCGTGATTGGTATCGTCCGGATCTGATGGCCGTGATTGCGGTTGGAGACTTCGATCCGGCGGGCATCGAGGCGCAGATTCGAAAGCATTTCAGCTCCATTCCCGCCTCGAAGAACGCGAAGACTCGTCCCCTCTACGACGTCCCGGCAACGAAGAAGCCGCTTATCGCCATCGCCAGCGACAAGGAGGCGACGAGCTCCACTGTGAACCTCACCTTCAAGATTCCGGCGAAAGCCTCCAAGACCGTCGCCGACTACCGCGAGGATCTCACTGGTCAGCTGTACCTGCAGATGCTCAATGCGCGTCTCGACGAGATATCTCAGAATCCGAACGCGCCCTTTCTCGGCGCTGGCGCGTCGAAAGACAACTTCTTCGCGCGAAGCACTGAGGCATTCACCATGGGTGCGCGTGTTTCAGACGGTGGCGTTGAGCGAGGTCTCGAGGCGCTTCTCACCGAAGCCCGGCGCGTCGGCCAGTTCGGTTTCCTGCAGGCGGAGCTCGATCGAGCGAAACAGAATCTGCTTCGCGGCTACGAAAGGGCGTACGCGGAGCGTGAGAAATCGCAGTCGGCACCCCTCGCTGATGAATACGTTCGGAACTTTCTGGAAGACGAGCCGATCCCGGGAATTGCCTATGAGTACCAGTTGGCGCGTCAACTCACGAGCGCGATCACGCTCGAAGACGTCGGTCGCTTGAGCAGAAAATGGATGCCTGACGAAAACCGAGTCATCGTCGTTCAGGCGCCGACAAAAACCGGCTTGACCCTGCCAACAGAGAGCGGCCTGCTCGCGGTGTTCGACCGCGTCGCGAAATCTCCGCTCAAGGCCTATTCCGAGAACGTTACCAACGGTGCGCTGCTGACGACTCTTCCGCAGGCCGGCAGCATCGTCAGCAGCAAGGCCATCCCGTCGATTGGCGCTATCGAGTGGAAGCTCTCGAATGGTGCGCGGGTTATCGTCAAGCCGACGGATTTCAAGGACGACGAAGTTCTCTTCGGAGCCTACAGTCCGGGGGGCAGATCTCTCGCTCCCGACTCCGACGTGATGTCCGCGATTTTCGCCGAGCAGGTCGCATCGCTGGGTGGCCTGGGCAGCCTGAATCGAATCGATCTCGTGAAGCGGCTGAGCGGCAAAGCGGTGGGCGTCGATGCCGACATCAGCGAAACGACCGAGGGATTCAGTGGCCGAAGCTCTCCCAAGGACCTGGAAACCTTTTTTCAGTTGTTGTACCTCGAGTTCACGGCGCCGCGGCTCGACACCGCGGCTTTCGCTGCGTTCCGCGCCCAGGGCTCCGCGTTCGTCGCCAACCGTGGCGCTTCACCCGAGGCCGTCTTCTCCGACACTGTCCAGGTGACGATGGCGCAGCACAGCCCGCGGGCTCGACCACTCACTCCGGCGACGTTCGCCGAGATTAATGCCGGGAAAGCGCTCGATTTCTACAAGGACCGCTTTGCAGATGCGGGAGACTTCACGTTCGGTTTCGTCGGCAACGTGGATACCGCCTCACTCCGACCGTACGTGGAGCGGTACCTGGCGTCGCTCCCGTCGCGAGGACGCAAGGAGACCTTCGTTGACAGAGATCGCAGCGCGCCGCGCGGCGTTATCCAGCGGACAGTGCGCAAGGGAGTGGAGCCCAAGGCGAACACACTCATGATGTTCACTGGAGCGTGTGCGTACTCTCCGGAGACTCGCTTTCGCATGAGAGCGTTGATGGCCCTCATGCAGATCAGGCTCACCGAATCCCTGCGTGAGAAGCTGGGAGGCACGTACAGCCCAAGCGCCAACGGAGGGTGCCAGCGCGAGCCGAAGCAGGAATACGGCATTCAAGTCCAGTTCGGATCCTCTCCCCAGAACGTGGAGGTTCTCTATCGTGCTACGCTGGCGCTCATCGATACCCTGAAGAATCAGGGGCCGACAGAAGCCGATCTCGGCAAGGTGAAGGAGCAGATCCTGAGGTCGCGCGAAGTTGACGTCAGGCAGAATTCGTACTGGCTTTCCAACATCCTTGCCCGTGATGCGGCTGGTGAAGACCTGGGAGGCCTCGTCGAGAAGGGTCCGTACGACGAGATGGTGAAGAACCTGACCGTCGCTGACCTGCGCGCCGCGGCGAAACAGTATCTCGACACCGCGAACTACGCGCGGTTCGTGCTCTTGCCGGAGGCGCAGGGAAAGCCGAGCCAATGACGACGGTAACGCGTACTGCCTGGATTTATGGGATGTGCGCCGTGCTCGCACTCACGCCGCTGTTTGTGCAGGCGCAGGACGTCGGAATTGCCGTGGGCCAGCGCGCTCCCGGCGCGGTCGTACAGACACTATCAGGACAGCCTGTCAATCTCGGTAGCTACGTCGGCAAGACTCCGCTGTTGATCGAGTTCTGGGCGACATGGTGTCCGCAATGCCATGCTCTCGAGCCCGCGCTACTCGCGGCGCACCGGAAATACGGGTCGAAGGTGCGATTCATCGGTCTCGCTGTTTCGATCAGACAATCACCGGAGAGGATCCGCGCGTACGCTGCGAAGCACGGGCTCGAGCATGAGCTGCTTTTCGACGCCGAAGGAAACGCTGCGGACGTGTACGATGCGCCCGCGACCTCTTATGTCGTCGTCGTCAACAAGGCCGGCACGATCGTTTATACGGGAGTCGGCGGCGACCAGGATCTCGAGGCAGCGATCCGGAAAGCATTTTAAATCCGTTTTCTTAGGTCGAGTCTGACGGAATCGGCGGGGGAGAGATCTTGTCGATCGCAATTCCGAGATCGACGTAGTCTTTCTCCACGAGTGCCTTGACCGTCCTCGCCCACACGATCTTTCCGTCGGGGGCGATCACGTAGACGTTCCGCGCGCCCTGTTTCCTGACCGGATCGTATGTTGCGTAGAGCTGTGCGACTCTTTCGGCGGGATCGCTCGCGAACAGCATCGGGAACTGCTCCTCGCGCGCCCAGTCCGCCAGGGTTGTATCAGCGTCGGGACTGATTCCGATCACCGCGATCTTTCGTCCGTTGTTGAAGAGCGTGACGTACTGATCACGGTACGTCTCCATTTGGATTGTTCAGCCTTTAGTCCGCGCCTGGAAGAAGAATGCGAGCACAACCGTCTGGCCGCGATAATCGGAGAGGCGCACCGGCGTTGCCAGCAACCCATACCGCGTTGCACCACCAAGTTTGAAGTCGGGCGCAGTGGAGCCCACCGCGAGCAATGGCAGCGGGGGCGGTGTGGCCGGTGCGGTCGAAGTCGCCTGGCCGGCGGCAAGTGATGCCGCGAAGCAGCTGACTACAGCATGGATAGCATATCGGCGCATCGAACCTCCCTTCGTTCCGCCTATCATACGGCAGGGAACTACGAGCGGCCAGACTGAAACCGCTGCCCATTCAAACCGTACATCCCTAAAAGCTGTCCAATGCACGACTTCAAAGGCGTTCCAGGTACCTATCTCGCCCGTTAGCAACCTCTTACCGAGACGACGATGTTCAACTCACGAATGTTCTTCCGCCTCGTCGGTGCCGCAGTCGTCACGGCGGTGATCATTCCCGCCCATGGCCGCGCGCAGGAGCCGCGTTACAGTGCGCCCCGCAGGGCGACCGTTCCGACCGCCGGCGTCCGGCTGATCAGGATCTCGTCGGGTGCCGGGTACCTGCACGTCGACGGCAAAACCGGGCTGACGCAGGTGCGCGTGGACGGGATGGCGCGCGCCTCCAATCGCGACGCCCTCGAGTCACTGAAGCTGATCGCCGAACGCCAGGGAGATGTGATTGTGATCAAGCCGGATATCCCGGACGAGAGAAGGGGATTCTGGGACCTGCTGCGCCACGATTGGGTGCGAATGCTGGATCTGGACATCGACGTTCCTGCGAACATTCCCATCGAGGTCCACGATGGAAGCGGTGACCTGCGAATTCGAGGGACCGCGTCCACCGAAGTGAACGACGGATCGGGTAACATCGAGATCTCGGGAATTGGCGGAAACGTCGACGTAACCGACGGGTCGGGTGAAGTGAAAATAGACGGTGTCGAGGGCGACGTCGAAGTCTCTGATGGCTCGGGCAACATCCGCGTCAGCAACGTCACCGGAAGCTTCATCGTCAACACCGACGGATCCGGGAACATCGATGCCGACGGCGTCGGCGGAACAATGCGTGTGTCGTCCGACGGATCGGGAAACATTGACGCGCGCCGCGTGGGTGGAGATTTCGTCGTCGGATCCAAGGGAAGCGGCGACATCCAGTACAGCACGGTGAAGGGCAGAGTGGACATTCCCGAGCGGCGCCGGCGGTACCGCAGGAGCGATAACTTCTAGAAATTCAGAGAGCGATCCGATGGCGACGACTGTAACGGCAATTCCGACAGCGAGGGCGCAAGGCGAACCGCGCACCCGAGCGATTGCCTTCACGTCGGAGTGGCCGATCTACGCGGTGATCTTCTCTTCCGCTTGCATCGTCGTCGGACTTCTGTGGGATATCTCGTGGCACCGCACCATCGGCCGCGACACTTTCTGGTCTCCTCCGCACTTGCTCGAGCAGATCGCCGCGATCGTCTCCGGACTGACCTGCGGATACGTCGTGCTGCGGACCACGTTTGGCGGAGATGCCGAAGCGCGAGCGACGTCGGTGAGATTCTGGCGCGTCTTCCGGGCGCCGCTCGGCGCGTGGGTCTGCATCTGGGGGACGCTGATGATGATCACCTCGGCGCCCTTCGATAACTGGTGGCACAACGCCTACGGACTTGACGTGAGGATCATCAGCCCGCCGCACATGGTGCTGGCCGCAGGCATGATCGCGATCGAGCTTGGCGCGATGTTGCTCGTGCTCGCGGCGCAGAATCGAGCCACGAGCGAACATGACCGGCGTCGGCTCGGACTCTTGTTCGCTTTCGCCGCCGGAATCGTGCTGGTGATGGTGGCGATCCTTCTCGAGGAACACGCGGCTTTCGGCAACCACATGCACAGCGCGAAGTTCTACAAGCTCACCGGTATCGCGTTCGGGCTGCTGCTGGTGGCGTTCTCCCGCGCGTCGAGCATTCACTGGCCGGCGACCGTCACCGCTGCAGTGTACATGGCGATCGTGATGATCGCAGTCTGGATATTTCAGCTCTTCCCGGCGGCAGCGAGATTGGCGCCGATCTACAACGCAGTGACTCACATGGTGCCGCCGCCATTTCCGCTGCTACTGATTTTTCCGGCAATCGCGTTGGATCTGTTGTTACAGAGGTTCGGCACCGGGAGAGACTGGCTGCTCTCGATCACCATTGGAGTGAGCTTCGTCGCCGTAATGCTTGCCATCCATTGGTTCTGGAGTGAGTTCCTGCTGTCTCCGGCGGCGCGAAACTTTTTCTTCGGCACGGATCAGTGGGATTACTCCAGCAAGCTCGGCCCGTGGCGATACCGGTACTGGGGTCTTGACGTCGATGCCAGCGGTAACTGGAAGCCGGCGCTATTCGCGCAAGGTATTGGTCTCGCCGTTCTGTATACGATCGCCGCGGCTCGGATCGGGCTCTGGGCCGGATCGGGAATGTCACGAGTCAGGAGATGACTGATTTGACGCGGCCGCGATGGCGCCGTGCCTCGCGAGTACTGCTACTGACCGTGATCTATGTTGTGGCGTCGGCGCACGTTGGAAATCCGGACGCATGGTACGAGGGACCGGCGGGTCCGTACAGAGTCACAGTTCAGGTGCAGATGCCTGGCGTTGTCCCGGGAGTCGCGCGAATATTCGTTCGAGTCTCCGGATCAACTCCGAGCCGAGTCACCGTGTTCGCCAACAAGTTCGACGCTACAGGTGGCGCGCCTCCTCCGGAAATCGCGCAGCCCGTAACCGGCAGTCCCGGTTTGTACGCGGCAAAGCTGTGGCTCATGGCGGGAGGTTCGAACAGCGTCAACGTCGGAGTGACCGGGTCGCGCGGTTCGGGATCGGTAGTCGTTCCGGTACTTAATATCGCGAGCCGGCGACTCGAGCTCGACCGCAAAATGGGAGCTGGTCTGGCAGTAATGGGTGCGTTTCTCTTCATCGGGCTGGTCACGATAGTTGGCGCAGCGGCTCGTGAGAGCACGCTTGCACCCGGGGAGGAGCCGGTGCGGCGCAGATACTCGAGTGCCAGAATCGCGATGACGTTCGCATCGCTCCTCCTCGCGCTGACCCTGTTCGGCGGTTGGAAGTGGTGGACAAGCGAAGACAATACGTTCGCTCGCTCTCTCTTCAAGCCACTCGATGCGGAAGCGAAGCTGACCGACAGTCCGGCGGCTCGGGAGCTTCAGTTTCGCATTACTGATTCCTCATGGTCGAATCGCGGAGACACTCTCTGGCTCCAACGTCACCGGACCAATGCCTGGACGCCGTTGATCGCCGACCACGGCAAGCTGATGCACCTCTTCCTCATCCGCGAAGACCTCGCGGCGATGGCGCACCTTCATCCGTCGACGAAGGATTCAGTTCTGTTTCCATCTTTCCTCCCGCCGCTCCCGGCCGGGAGATACCGAGTGTTCGCGGACATCGTGCATGAGAGCGGATTCTCGCAGACTCTCGTTACAAAGGTTGATGTTCCCGCTGTCCCATCCCGCGCCGTCTCGCTTACCGATCCGGATGACTCCTGGTTCGTCGGTTCGCCTCGACCCGGTCAGCGCATGTCGACGCTTGCGGACGGGTCGACAATGACTTGGGCCGGCAGGGCGACACCGCTCGTGGCCGGGCGAGAGGCAGGCTTGGTGTTCGAAATTCGAAACAGTGACGGCTCTCGGGCGACGCTCGAGCCGTACCTGGGAATGGCAGCGCACGCCGTGGTTGCGCGCAATGACGGTTCAGTGTTCGTCCATTTGCATCCGTTGGGGACTATCTCGATTGCGTCACAGATGGCGTTCGAGCTCCGCCAGCCGGGCGATACTATCCGCGGAAAGCTCGGAAAGCGCATCGCCGCGGGAATGTCCGCGATGCCGGCCGTTAGCGGCTCTTCAGCCGTTTCGTTCCCCTTCGCGTTCCCGAAGGAAGGCAAGTATCGGGTCTGGGTGCAGGTCAGGAAGGACGGCCGGATTCTAACCGCGGCGTTTGATGCCTCTGTTGCTCCTGGCGTGACACCTGCAGCTTAGGGCGGCCATACACGCCCAAATCCGGAATTGGGCGACACACCGAAGCACTGGAGACAGAAAACGTGAAAATCAAATCGATCCATCTCGCACTCGCGATTGCCCTCGCAGCAGCGTCAACATCTGCTCTTGCGCAGGCGCCATCGGTTGGCGGCCGTTCGGAAAACACCGCTGGTCCCACCGTCGCCGCGAGTGCTGTCGGCGTGAGGGCGCCAGCCGTGGCGAAATCGGCATCTACGAACACAGCCGCACGTGAGCATACTCTCGGAGCCGGACGCAACGTGGCACTCATGGTCGTTGGCGGAGCGGCGATCGTGGTTGGTGCGATAATCGGTGGAGCGGGCGGACTCATCATCGCGCTCACGGGTGCCGCGCTCGGACTTTACGGCCTGTACAACTTCATTCAGTAGCTCTCACTTGTGGTCACGGCGGCTCTGACTGCGCCCCCACTCCCGGCAACGGAGCTTCACGCATGATCGTGCGACTTTTTCCTGATGCGCTGCCCGTCTCTCTCCGCCGAATAACCTTCGGTTTCGCTCTCCTCCCGCTCTTCGCCGCCGCGTTATCCGCGCAGGTCGTCTACGGCAAGGTTACCGACCAGGCGAGCGGACAGCCGATCGCCGGAGCGCGGGTTTCGCTCGTCGGTACCGGACAGGGCGTGCAGTCACGCTCCGACGGAACGTACAGACTTCCGCTCAACGCGGGCACGCACATTCTGCGCGTGAGCTACATCGGATACACGCCGATAACGGACAGCGTCGTGGTCACCGGCGTGGGAGCAAACCGCGATTTTGCGCTCGTGAAGGGAGGCGTTCAGCTCGGGGTGGCCGTCATCACCGGTACTCGTATGAACGATCGAACGGTGCTGAATTCTGCCGTGCCCGTTGACGTGCTCACGCCGGCTGAGATACAGCAGACTGGACAGATCGAGACGAATCAGGTCATCCAGATGCTGGCGCCGTCGTTCAACTTTCCGCGACCGACAATCTCGGACGGCACTGACCACGTGCGGCCGTCGACGTTACGCGGCCTCGGTCCCGACCAGGTACTCGTCCTTATCAATGGAAAGCGCCGGCACACGAGCGCTCTCGTGAACATCAACGGGACGATTGGGCGCGGATCCACCGGCGTCGATCTCAACGCGATTCCATCCAGCGCCATCGAGCGAATCGAGATCCTGCGTGATGGTGCTGCAGCTCAGTACGGGTCAGACGCGATCGCCGGCGTCATCAACATAATCCTCAAGGCCGACGCCCATTCGGAGCTCGGGACGGAGATCGGCTCGAGCTACACGACTGTCAAGCCGAGCGACGCAACGTATGCCAACAACGTCGCTGCGCTAAAGGATACGCGGCGAACAGACGGCGATGTCTCCGAGGTCGACTTGAACACCGGGATGAATTTCCGAGGTGGTGGATTCGTTCACGTCACGGGGCAGTACGAGCACCGCGGCTCCACGAACCGGTCGATGCCGGATCTGCGCACTCAGTATTTCGCCGGCGATCCGCGGAACACCGATCCGCAGTTCGTTGGACAGGATCACTTCCGCCAGGGTGACGCGCTCGTCAACGACCTCGGATTCTTCTTCAATTCGAACCTGCCGCAGATGTCGAACGGTGCGCAGGTGTACGCGTTCGGCGGAGCGTCGCATCGTGAAGGCGAGGGGGCCGGAAACTGGCGCCAGCCACTCAATAACAACAATGTGCGGTCGATTTTTCCCAACGGTTTCCTGCCGTTCATCAACAGCACGATCAACGACTATGCGACGACGCTCGGTGTTAAAGGCAAGCTCAGCGGCTGGAAGTACGATCTGAGCGGAACGTACGGCCACAATTCATTCGACTTCCTGATCACGAACACTGTCAATCCGACGCTGGGCAATGCGAGTCCGACTGAGTTCGACGCGGGCGGCTTGGGGTTCGGCCAGGGCGTCGCCAACCTCGATGTAGTCCGTGAGCTGCCGGTAGCCGCGTTCTCGGGTCCTCTCAATCTCGCTGTCGGTGCCGAATTCCGACGCGACAACTTCTCATTGGAGGCGGGTGAGCCGGATTCCTATCGGGACGGGGGTTTGAAGGTGCTCGACGGTCCGAACGCGGGTGCCCAACCTACGCCAGGTTCGCAGGTATTCGCTGGGTTCCAGCCGGCGAATGCCGGCTCTCACAGCCGCACCAACTTCGCCGGATATGTTGACCTGGAGAGCAACGTTCTTTCCAACCTGCTGCTTGGACTTGCCGGCCGAACAGAGCATTATAGCGATTTCGGCTCGACTACCACCGGAAAAGCGACTGGGCGGTTTGAATTTTATCCCGGATATGCAATCCGCGGTGCAATTCAAACGGGCTTCCGGGCACCATCACTTTCCCAGGAATTCTTCTCGTCAACAGCGACGAACTTCCTGAACCTGAGTGGGGCGCTCGTTCCGGTCGAGGTACGCACTCTTCCGGCGGAGAGCGACGTTGCGAAGGCACTCGGCGCGGAGCCGCTCAAGGCGGAGAAGTCGGTGAACGCCAGCGTCGGAATAGCGGTGTCGCCGCTGCCGAATCTGTCGCTCAGTGCGGACTATTATCACATCACCATCGACGACCGCATCGTGCTGTCGGGGAACTTCACCGGCACGGCAATGACGAACTTCCTCGCATCCAAGGGATTCCCCGGCGTCGGAAGCGCGCGCTTCTTCACCAACGCAATCGACACGAAGACGGCAGGAGTCGACGTGATCGGTCGGTACGCGGTGAATTTCGGGAGTATCGGCGTGACGCGATTCACTGGCGGCTACAATAAGACCAGGAGCCGCGTGACGCGTGTGTCCGCTACGCCTGAGCCGCTGGCAACGCAGCAGGCGGTGCTCTTCGACCGGATCGAGCGGGGGCGGATCGAAGTCGGCCAGCCTCACACCACAGTACATCTGACCCTCGACCACACTCACAATCTGCTGACCGGAACGGTTCATCTCGCTCGCTTCGGAGAAGTCACGAACCGCGGGAGCGCAGCGACCGATACGCTGGATCAGACATTCAGCGCGAAGTGGATCACGGATGTGAACGCGTCGTACACGTTCCTCCGGCAGCTGCGGCTTACCGTTGGCGCGAACAACGTTTTCGACATTTACCCCGATGAGCAGATCAAGGGCAACAGCAACAGCGGCATTTGGCCGTACCCCAACACAGTCACGACCTTCGGGATCAACGGGCGATTCATCTATGCCAAGATGAGAATAGAGCGATAGACGCGAAACTACGTGTCGTCTTTATTCGTTAATGCCTAGTCTGATATCCGCCCGGGTGCATGGGCTCATCGATTACTTCGTCGTCATTGCGCTGCTCGTAGGGCCGCTCGTAGTCGGTCTTCACGGAAGGCCGCTCGACGACCTCGCGACAATCTCAGGCAGCGTCTTCACCATCGCGCTGTTCACGCGGTATCCGCTCGGACTATTCAAGACGATATCGTTTCCGGCGCACGGAATCATCGATGTGCTGATCGGAATCGCGCTGGTCGCCGCGCCATGGGTGCGCGGCTACGCTGATCTACCGGCTGCGCGCAACTTCTCGATCGCGATGGGCGCGTTCGTGCTGGTGGTCGTCTTGCTTACTGATTTCCGCAAGCCGTGAGCTGGCTCTGAGCCGTAGCCGCCTAGCCAAATGCCCGCCGCACGCAGTTTCGTTTCTTACGGGAAGTACAGCGTCCCCGAGCTGACGAGCACCGACTCGCCTCCAACGCGTGTCGCTTTCACCTCTCCTCCCACCACGTCGGTTTCCACCTGAAGGCGGCTCGGCCGGCCCATCTCAACGCCCTGATGAATGGTCCACTTCAGCGTGCCGTCACGCACAGTGGATCTCCACGCGAGGTACCCTCCGAACGCGGCGGCGGCGCTGCCGGTGGCCGGGTCCTCCTTGATTCCCATCATCGGCGCGAACATTCGCGACCGGATCAGACCATCGCCCGACAACGCACCATCCCGCCCGCGCGACGACTCTTCCTCGACGAACACGTAGATCTCGGTCGCCCACGTTCCCTTCAGTCTCTCTTCCCACAGCTCTTCCCTCACGTGTGCCCGCCCGAGCGCATCGAGACTCGCAAGCGGTACAAATAAAAACGGCAATCCTGCCGAGACGGCGTCGGTGTACCACACGTCGTCCTTGAGAATGTCCCGTTTCTTCAGGGAGAGGACTTCGGCGAGCTCCCTTCTGCTGATGAGAGGCCGGCGTCGTACCGGCAGCTTTGCCGCCGTGAGCTGCGCGAATACGGGCCTGCCGCCTTCGGAGTAGATCGTGACCGGCACCGGTCCGACTCCCTCCTCCAGAATGATTCGGGTCTCCGGACCAATCAGCTCGATCTCACCGGTTTGCGCGAGGAGGTACGCCGTTCCGACGGTTGGGTGACCGGCAAATGGAATCTCGCCACCGGGTGTGAAGATGCGCACTCGTCGCGTGTTGCCTGAGCTCTCCGGCGGGAGAACGAAAGTTGTTTCCGAGAAGTTGAACTCGCGCGTTATTGCGAGCATCGCGTCGTCGTCCAGGCCGGCTGCGTTTGGAATGACGGCGAGCTGGTTTCCGCCGAATGGAGTGTCGGTGAAGACGTCGGCTGTGTGGTAGTTGTACGGCATCAGTCCTCTTGATCGGGTAGGTGGGCGTCTCCGAACGCCCCCTCAGGCAATTCATCTCGTGACGGAAGCGACCGTTGGTAAAGTGGTCGCATTGGAGCTCGGCCACGAGAGGTGGCTTGAATGGCTCCCATTCGCGCGTTGGTGGTCCAGCGGCGCGGGGCCACCGGGAGCGTGTCCCGGTGAATCCCCGCGGCTCAATCAGCGCTTTGAGCTTTGGTGTGAGTTCCTTCCCCCCGCTTTTATTGGAGGGGCATGAATACTCGTAGCAGTTCTAGTAATCCCACGGCTCATATTCGGTCGGCTGACACGATACTGAGAAGGAGATGGGCGATGCGGCTTTGTCGGTAGTCACCTCGACCTGACGCTCAATGGAGCCGGCGACGGAGCAGTTTGGTGCCACTCCATAGAGCCGGACGATGTGATTGCCCACCCGGAGGTTGGCAATCGTCACCGTGGCGTTGGCACCGACGGCGGGGCCTGGTCCGCCGTCGATACTCAGCCGATAACCGTCTGGATCGAGGTCGGTGTCCGCGCTCGATGTCGACACGGTGATTTCGATCGCTCCCGTCGCCGGTGTGACCGGTGCGGTGGAATTATTGTCGCATCCAACGGTCAGGATTGCAGTGAGCCCGAGGAACGTGGCGGCGAGATAGTGGTGAGTTATAAGCATGTTGTCCTCTATCAGCTGAAGTGGATGAAGCCAAGCACATACGCGGGCGACCTACCTGAGCGTCCCAGCAAGTGCGAGCGCGGCCGCGGCACGACCGATCTTCTGTCCCGCCTCGATGTCGAATCGGTAGTGGATGCCGCCATACACGCGGGAGAGTCCCGCTAGCTCGATTATCCCCTCCAATCGACCTCGTTCATCCGGAAGCGCATCCGCCAGTACAGTCATGATCGCACTCGTAATGCAGGAGTGAGCTGACGGATACGACGGATGATTGGGAAGCCCAATGGGCAGCGCGATCGCGGGGTCCGCCTGCGACGGCCGGATGAACCAGTACAGGAACTTCGTCTGGAAGCAGGCGATCTGTGCATCGAACGCAGCCGCGTTGGCGTACGCGAGGATCCGTGCCGCTTCCCGTTCCGTGCGGTGGTGGTCGTTGATCAGCGAGTCCGCGATCCGGTTCAGGGCGCCGGCCGTGAACGGCGCCGCCGAGAAATTCCAGAATTGTGCGATAGCGAGTTGCTCCCCCGTCCTGGTGTCGGAGATCGCGCGCACTTCGGCGAGAGCAGCGGCGAACTCGGCTGAGCCAAACGCGGGCGGAGGCGGTGAGTTGAGGTCATTGACCGTCTTCATGAAGAACGGCCGTGCGCCATACAGCGAGCGGACGATCGGCGCTCCGCTCGACCACCAGTAGCCAGGCCCGACCGGCGGAACGCCGGGGGAGAGCGCGAAGGAGTTGTCGCTTGCGGCAAACGCGATCACTGCCGCGCCGACCGCGCGCCCGATGGCCTCACCGGCCGCAGGGTCCTCCTGGGTAGCCCCGGGCCATTGCGGCGCCGCGAGATCTGCATCCAGTTGCCCCTCGAGGGCCGCAACATCGAGCGGGAAGAAGACGCTCAACACTGCGACGGACGCGCCGCCAACGGCTGCGGGTACCGACGGGTGTGTGGAACCCTCCTTCCCTTCCTCGGCCGCCAGTACGGCTCGGTACTGCGCGAGCGAGAGATACGTCAGGATCCGGCTCGCGGCCGCCTGGGCGTTCGATGCCGGCGGCCGTTGAACGAGCAACGCGGTCGCACGCCGGTTCCATGTCGTGCTCGCCGTCGCCTCCCAGAACTTCACCGCGTCGAGACGGGGTGCCGTGGGTTGAAGAACTCTGCTGGGACCGTCGACGCACGCCAGCGCCGCGATGGCGGCGACGAGCGTGGTCAAGCGCGTGTAGGATCGAGTTCTCGGGATCATGCTGTTCCTCGCTGTGAAGGTTTCTGCTGTTTTCGCGGGTGTCATCGCCCGTCGTGTGCGTATACTGCGCACGACACCTCATCCCGACCTCAGACTTCGCTTAGACTTCGCTCAGACTTCGCTCGGAGTTAGTCTGTGCCTGTGGCGACGTATCGGCTCGAGACTTTCGGCAAGCTCGCGTTGAGCGGTGGAGCATCGGCGGGCCTCTCGCATCAACGGCGGCGACTCGCACTGCTTGCCCTACTGGCTGCATCCGGTGAACGCGGGGTGAGCCGCGACCAGCTCCTCGCATACCTGTGGCCCGAGAGCCCTGCCGCGAACGCCAGGCACTCGCTCGAGCAGCTGCTCCACGCTCTGCGCCGCGCGCTTGGCGAGTCAGTCTTCAGCGGAGTCAATCCGGTGTACCTGAACTCCGAGGTCGTGGCGAGCGACGTCAGTGACTTCGAGGGCGCGCTGGCGCGCGGAGCTTTGGCTGAGGCAGTTGCCCTGTATGACGGGCCGTTTCTTAGCGGATTCTATCTCGAAGACGCGCCCGAATTCGAACGGTGGACCTCCACCGAGCGCGCACGCCTCGCTGACCGATACACGGAAGCCCTCGGCCGGCTAGCTGTCGACGCGGAGAGTGCCGGCGATCATGCCGCTGCCGTCCGTTGGCGGCGACGGATTGCCGACGCCGACCCAGTCAGCAGCCGGTCTGCGCTCGCGCTCATGCGCGCGCTCGCCGCCGCTGGCGACAAGACTTCAGCTCTTCAGCACGCCCGCATCTATGAGGCGCTCGTTCAACAGGAACTCGACAGTGCGGCGGATCCTTCCATAGCGAAATACGCCGCCGCGTTGCGCTCCGGAGGTGACCAGACCGCGCCATCGGAGGTCTTGCCGATCACGAGCGTGCCATTAGATCGACTCGCGGCCGAGTTGCCCCCTCTGGCGGCGCCGGTGTCGACCGAGTCCGCGCTGCCCACCGTTGAGGAAGCACGCGTTGAGGAACAGAGGTCTGAGGAAGCAATCGCCGGCCGTCGAAACTACTGGTGGCCTGTTGGAATATTTCTGGGCGTGACGATTCTTCTGGTGGCCATGTTGTCGGGTAGGCACCGCGAGAACGGGCCGACGCTTGATCTCAACAAGATCGTCATTGTCCCTTTCCGCACTTCGGGTGTCGACTCGTCAGTGAAGTACCTCGGTGAAGGAGTGGTGGATTTGATTGCACCGATGCTGACGGGGGAGGGCGGCCCGATCGCCGTTGATTCTCGCACGGCCATTAGCACTTGGAACCGCGTAACGCATGGGCGAGAAGGAACGGCCGAAGATGCTCGCCACGTCGCCCGCGAGCTCGGTGCCGGATTGGTGCTCACGGGTGCGGTGGTAGAAGTGGGTGGACGACTGACGATCACCGGCAACATCATCTCCGGTAATGCGGGCGAGACACGGCCCTTGAGCTCTGTTACGGCGCCGATCGACAGCGTGGACACGCTGTTAGATCGATTTGTTGGTCAGCTCCTGACACGTCGGTCGGGTGTACCCGAGACTTCGGTTTCGGCTGTCACGAGTCAGTCCCTTCCAGCGATCCGCGCGTACCTGAATGGACGCGCAGCATATCGTCGCGCTGACGAAGGGAAGGCGATCGAGAGCTTCACGCGCGCGCTCGACATCGATTCAACCTTTGCCCTCGCCGCTCTCGACCTGGCGGTCGCGACCGGAAAGCTCCTGCGCACGGAAGTGTGCCGCAACACCTCCTGCCGCGTGCTTTCGATTGTGCCGGGCTTTGTATCATCAGACAGGCAAGATGATCTTTTCCGCCGCGGGTTGGCTTTGGCGTGGGAATACCGGTTAAAGCTTGGAAGGCGCGATCGACCTTTGCTCGAGGCGTTGCGTGGACAGAACTATCCCCGCGAGAGCTCGGCGCGTGAGACTCTAGCCAACCTCGAGCGCGCACTCCGTGCAGCTCCCGACAGGCCTGAGACGCACTATCTCCTCGGCACTCTGCTGCTGTATCAGGGCGCGGCGCTTGGCATGCCGAACTCGACAATGATTGCCGAGGCGGCATTTCGCACTGCATCGAAGCTGGACTCAAGCTATCTGGCTCCTCTCGCCCGCATGGTTGACGCTGCCGCGTTCGTGGGAGATACCGCGAAACTTCGTCGAGCAGCCGTTCTCTACCTTTCCCGAGATACGACGGGGCCGTCAGCAGAGTACGTTCGCTGGCTTCTCGCGGTCGGCGCGGCTGACGTCGCGGCACAACGAACGATTCGCGCCCGTTTTCGATCGCTGAATCAGGCCACGCTCGAGCACATCTATTTAACCGGCCAAATGAGCGGGATGGGTCTCGACGATGTTGATAGAGCCGCGGCACTCCTCATCGAGAATGCGACTGACGCGCTCGAGAAGAGCGTCGCATTCAGGATTGGTGAGTTGCTCGCGCTGAATCGCGGGCGACGGACCGAGGGTACAAACATGCTGCGTCGGATGGATGAGCTGAGATTGTCGGGCTCTAACTTTCGCTGGTTTGCGATAGTCGGCGCGATGTTCAACGACGGCGACCGCGCTGTAGCGGATTCCTCGGCACGAGACTTAGCCCGCACCCTGGCGCGTGACACTCTTCGACTGTTGTCACGGGATATGATGCGGCTAACCAGTGCTTCGATGACGGTTCAGTCACTGTGGTATCTCGCTGCCGGCGACACCGCCCATGCCATGGCAGCAGCCAGTTGGCTGCGACGTCATGCGGAGGGGCAACCTCGGAACGGCGTGTTGCTCGTTCTGCCGGAGATGCTTATCGCTTCGCGCGCGAGACGGCCCGAAGGTGCAGCACTCCGCGCACTCGTCGATTCCGTCACGCTCGACGGATGCTGCGAGATTCCGGATTTTGTCATGCTTGTGTTGGCGCGCGCGTACGAGGAGAGCGGCGACGTGGTTGGCGCGCTGCGAGTGATTCGCCGCGGAATCTGGTTTCACCCACCGCGCCAGCTATCGACGCACCTCCGCGAGGAAGGAAGGCTTGCCGCGAGCCTCGGTGATCGCGCCGCGGCCATTCGCGCGTACGAGCACTACCTCGCGCTGCGCTCCGACCCTGAGCCAGTGCTTCGAGCTCAACGAGACAGCATCCGCGCCGAAGTGAATCGACTCAAGCACGGTCGCTAGAAACTGTATCGCAGCGAGAGTTGGAGCTGGTAGCCTGATTCCAGGTTCTGCGTACTCGTGCCTGCGCTCGCGGCGTCGAAATAAAAGATTGGCTGTGTTGACGTCCCGAACGTTTGTCCCACATGCTGGAGCAGTGTTGCGTTTGGTACGCGGAATTGTCCCCATGAAAGGTTCAACAAATTCAGCACGTTGAAGACCTCGAGCTGGAGCGAAAGATCACGTCCCCGGATTGCCTGCAACGACTGGCGAAGCGAAGCGTTAGACGTGTTCACCCACGGGCCGCGGCAACTGTTGCGTGCGACAATCGTCCCTCTCTGCCGCCGAAGGCACGGGGTTTCGCGGATGAATCGCTCAAGCGCCGCCCCCTGCGCGGCTGGATCGTTTCCCCCGAGTGTAATCTCCGACGGGTCGGTCGCATTTCGCGGCACGTAGATCGGGTCGTTCGCGCTCGTCCCGTCGCCGTTCAGGTCGCCCAGCTCGCCGGCCGTCGAATCGCCGAACGTGAACGGGGTGCCGGACTCGCCTATATAGAATAGAGAGAGATCGGTTTTCCACCGTTTCCACGGTGCTGCATACGTGGCCGCGAGCACAACACGATGCGGGATCTCGAATGCAGATACCCCCGTCGAAAGATCGTCATGCCGTCCGGAAAGGGGTTGCCCGCTTGCCCAGATGTCGAGCGGCGCCACGGCCGATCCATTCGTGAGGGATTGCAGATCGCGAGAGCGCGAGTGGGTGTATGACGCTCGTAACTCCAGCTGATCGGAAAACGGTCTGTCGACCTGGGCCGTAACCGACCATGTATAGCCCAGCGAATGGTTGCGAAGATCGATTGCCTCAGGGAACCGGCCGGCGGCAACCAGTGCTGGATTGGCGGTGCCGTTTGGCCTGATTGTGCCGTACAAGATGCGCCCATGTGAGTCCACTCCCTGCGGACCGCGCAGGTTCGCATTCACAAACATGAAATCGGATCGCACCCTCGAATACAGTGCGTCGACGCTTGCACCTACATTCCAGGGAAGACGTCTGTCAATTCCGAGCGACGCACGGAACGATTCGGCCATCCTCAGATTTCGATCGACTAGGGCGACGGGACCGTCTGAAAAGCCGCGTCCCTCCGGACACGTTTGCGGCTGAAGCGCCGGATCTGCGACAAACTTCGGCACCTTCGGCGAACGGTTCCCAATCGAACCCGAGCCGCGGTGACCATTGCACGCGTGGTAGCGGGTAGTCGCTCGTGCGGCGCTGGAAGACTGAGTCGACTGCCGGATTATAGGCCGGGCGAGTGGAAAACCTCAGAGCGTCGGCACGCAAGCCGAGCATCACCGACAGCCGGTCAGTGATGCGCCACTCGTCGGTGACGTACGCGCTGGGCTGTACGCCGTTTACGGGCGCGTCACCGCTGCCAAAATTCTTCCCGATCTGATAGAAGATTGCATCCCCGTTCGCGAGCGAGTCGAGGCTCGAAAATCGCCACTGTCCGAGGCTGCCCCTGGCGCCCGCTGCATGGTATCGGAAGAATTCGAGGTGTACACCAGCTCCGAGCGTGTGTCGCGACGCGGTTTGGAACTCGAGATGATCCGCGATTTCGAACAGGATCTGCGTCGCCTCGCTTCCGCCAAAGACGGCGGGAGGACCAGCGCTCAAGACGACGAGTCCAGCACCCTGCGGTGCAGCCACCGTGGCTTGTATGAAAGACGCGTGGGTATACGGAACAAAATCGAGGGGCCGGTCCATGTACGAAACCATGAACTCGTTGAAGACCGCTGTTGCCGCCTGCGTAAAGATCTGAAAGGCGGGTGCGTGCTTCGATGTTCGCAGGATCGTCGCATTGCTGGAGAGCGGAAACGACCGCGCAGCATCGCGCGAGAACCGCGTAGACTCGACGGTGCTGTAATTGTCGCGTAGCACGATACGGCTCTTCCATTCGGGGAGCGCGATGTCCAGGCGACCGAAGAGTGTGACCGCCGGGTTCGACAGCGTTACTCGGCCGCCGTCTCCAGGGTCGAGTCCTCTTGCGCGCAAAAGCGAAGCGAAGCGCGCCACGTCGCTGGGCGACACGGGAATTGGTGGAAACGCGTCTGCGCTCTGTCCGACGTAAGGTCCAAGCGCGGGGGCGACGGCGTGCTGAAACTCGGGCGCAAGGAAGAAGTGCACCCGGTTGCGCACGATCGGACCGCCCAACGACAGACCAAACTGCTCCAGGCGGTATGGCGAGCTGCCCACGAATGAATTCGCCCGCGCAAGCTGCTCGTTGCGCACGTAACCAAACAGGGATCCATGCAGTTCGTTCGTCCCGCTCTTCGTCACGCCGTTGACCAGCATGCCGGTGAAGTCGCCATAGCGTGCGTCGTACGGCGACAGGAGCACCTGATATTCCTTCACCGCCTCCAGGGAGATGGTTTTTCCCGCCGGTCCGCTCCCCCCCAGCACGTTGTTTCCCTGGAGCTGGCGGTCGCTCACACCGTCGATCACGTAGCTATTGAAGCGAAAACTCGCGCCAGCGCCGCTGAGACCGAACCGCGTCCCGACCTGCGGCACCAGCCGCACGAAATCGTACATGTCGCGGTTCAGCGTCGGCAGCCGGTGCAATGCGTAATCGGAGACTGATGTCCCGATACCCCCAGCCGTCGGCAGCCGCGACCGGCCGTCTTGCGCCCTTACTCTTATTGTATCCAGCTGCGTCGAGAGTGAGACGAGTGTAAAGGCAACCTCCCGCCTTTCTCCCAGCGACAGAAAAAGTCCATCCAGGACCTGGGCTGAATACCCGAGACTCCTGACGACAATTCGATACGGTCCACCGGTCGCCAGTCCCTGCACGAGAAAGCTGCCGCCGCGAACGCGCGTCTCGCTGGCGTATCCGGTCGCCACGTTCACCACTCGGACGAGTGCGCCTTCGACGTGCTCGCCGCCCTGACCGTGAACCGTGCCTCGAATCGCTGCGGTCGTGATACCCTGAGCAGAAATCGGTGCTGAACGACCGAGAGCGA
>WNGF01002176.1_pt1 | contig 40681 bp, 47 predicted proteins | sample 5400641 | NCBI WGS metagenome assembly WNGF01 (sample SAMN13153371, study PRJNA577476) | soil metagenome | isolation source: 80 cm soil or saprolite under grassland replicate 2 | place: USA:California | collected 2016-06-15 | reverse complement strand
AGGGGCGGGTACTGACCGCAACAGCTCCGGCATACCCGCAGCGACGCCGGCCGGCCGGGCAGGCTTTGAGGCAGCCGGACTCGATGTCCGGCGCGAGACCGTCTTGACGGCCTCGGCGCTGCGCGAGCCACCGCATCCCAACCGGGCCGCTCGTTTCCGGCAGCTAAGAGGTGATGGCTGGCAGCAGTCGGCCCAGCTGCGGGCGGTGTGCGATGCGGAGGACGGCCCTCCGGCCGGCCGTGCATTTGCCGAAGCCAGAGACGCCGCCCGGCGCCGACTCGCCGAGGCCGGTCACGGAGCCTGGTTCGGCGCGTTCGTGGATGGTGAGCTGGCAGCTCAGCTGGGCGTGTTTTCCGGCGGGACCGGGATCGCCCGTTATCAAGACGTCGGGACCCACCCGGACGCCCGCCGCCAGGGCCTGGCCGGAACGCTGGTCTTTCACGCTGCCCGGTATGCTATCGACCAGCTCGGCGCCACGACTTTGGTGATCGTCACCGATCCCGGCGAGTCCGCCATCCGGGTCTACCGCTCGGTCGGGTTCGCTAACCGAGAGATCCAGCATGCAGCGCCCGCCCAGCGGGGACTGATCGGCCGCCCCTGCCTACCGCTGCCCATCACGGGCCCTCGACTAGAGCCATTCTGGCAGCGCTAAGCGGCGCGATGCCCATGTGGTGCACGGTCCTCGTCAGACCCGATTCAGATGACCAGCAGTGCTATCGCGACGTACTGGCACGTCGCGGCGGCACAGACATAGGCGTGAAAGACCTCGTGGTAGCCGAACACCGACGGGTAGGGGTCGGGCCGGCGACGATGATAGGACAGGGCTCCGGCCGTGTAGAGCACACCACCCGCGAGCATCAGCACTCCCGCCGCGACGCCGGCATGGATCCACACCCCCGGCAGCGCAAGACCAGCCACCCAGCCCAGCCCGACAAACGTCGCGCCCACCACAAGCTCTGGTGCGCTCATCCACGCCATGTGGATCACGGCCGCTGTGAGCGCGAGCGCCCACACCACGATCGGGCAGACCAGCCCGAAGACGCTGCGGGTGGCCAGGAGGAAAGCGGGAGTTGCCGTGCCCGCGATGAGGAAGAAGATCATCGTGTGGTCCAGGCGCTGCAGACGCCGGCGCCATACCGGAGTCCAGTTGCCGCGGTGATACAGCGCGCTGGTCCCGAACAATGCGCTCGCGCTGGCTACGTAGGTAGCGATGGCTGTGATCCGCGCTGCTCCGTGCGCACGGGTCAGCAACAGCGTGCCGGGCACCAGCGACGCCCCGAACCAGAGCAGATGGAGCCAGCCCCGCAGGAGCGGCTTTGTGTAGTAGACGCCACGCCGGACGTCATAGAGCGCTTCCACCGGCAGCGGCGGCGATGGCACCGCCGCCGCGGAATCCATGACCGTCACCGTCGGCCCCCACTCCATCCCGGGACCCGGCGACCCCGGATGTCGCCGACGCCCACCAACCCCGGTGTCGCGCACAACTGGGTATCTACCAGCCTGCCGCCGGTTCATGCGCTTTCAACCTGCGAGTGGGTACCGGGTGTGGCGTCTCCGGGATGAATGTGCCGTGACGATCACCCGGCCGCAAGCAGGGTTGTGGTGAGTATGTCTTCGAGCCAGTTGGCGTGCTCGTCGGTGGTCCAGCGCTGGACGTCGCACACCATGCGTCCGACGTCGGGGCTGGCGAGGGCCCAGACGATCTGCGTTGCGCGGCTGATCGGTAGGCGCAGCTTTGTCCGCTTGGCGAGCCACTGCACGATGGTCTGCATCTACTCGAAGCGGTGCACCTCCATTTCCTCGCGCACTGCGGCCATCTGCGGTTCGGCGGCTTTCGCGGTTCTCAGGACTTCTGCGACCAGGCGCACACGCTCGGACATGGCGGCGTAGTCGCGCGCGAACAGCCGGAGGAGCTGCCGCGGGTCGCGTTCCCCGCGGATGGCCTGCATCTCCGGTCGGTCGAGGATGCCCGTCTGCCCGCCGGGGGCGAGCCGGATATCGAGCAAGGCGGTGAGCAGCCGTGCCTTGCTGCCGAACGTGGCATACACGGTGTCGGGCGGAGTTACTCGCCATAACGACTTGGCATGGGCAGGGCCGGTCCACCGGGCAGCGGCCCGAGCGCCTGCCCGGCGCGCCTGGCCAGAGACACCTGGCTGCGTCTTCGCGCAGGCGACCACACAAGCTACTACCGTCGGGTGATGCGGTCAGATGTGGAGCGTGGCCACGAGGCGGCGGTGGGTGGCCGGACTCATGCGGGGTGGGTCAAGATCGGGCCAGATGCAGTTCGACTATATGGCGACGCACGGGCTGAAGCCGGGTGACCGGATGCTGGAGATCGGCTGCGGCGATCTTCGCGCGGGGCGGCTGTGCATCGGCTCGATGCTGGCAACTACTACGGCATCGACATCTCGCCGGAGATCCTGCTCGCGGCCCACGACACCCTGTCGCGGGACGGCTTGCAGCCGAAACTGCCACACCTCACCCTGGTGCGCGACCTCAGGTTCGCCTTCCTCCCCGCCGGGCATTTCACCGTGGTGCACGCGCACAGCGTGTTCTCCCACTCGCCCATCAACGTCATCGGCGAATGCCGCGCCACGTCGGGCGGGTAATGGCGCCCGGGGGTTCTTCGATTTCACCTCCGACCGGACCGACGGCGCGGAGCATCACGTTCTGCACGAGGACTTCTACTACCGGCCGCAGACGTTGATCGACCTGGCCGCCGAATACGGTCTTAGCGTCCGGCTCATGGCGGACTGGGAGGCGCTCCCGCACCAGCAGTCCAAGATCCGCGTCACCCACCCGAGCCGGCCGGCGCGCGCGGAGCACTGATCGCCCGCCAAGGCCACCCCCATCGGTGTTGTTTCACACACTTGCCGTGTACGTGGCGCAGCGATGGGCGCACCGCCCGCATTGGCGGTCCGTAACGGCTGCGCGTTCAGGCGCCCCACGGGCGCGCTCCTGGTCGGCTGGCCGTGCGCGCCCTGGGCCAGTGCCATTTTCCGGCTTGCGCCACGCCGGCGGCAGCCGTTCGGTATGGGTTGTGGTTTTGTTTTCTTATTCCGAACTGCTGACGCGAAATGCCACCCACCGCAAACATGCTGCTCGGCTCGTCAGCGACTCACGAAACCCGCGGCTAGTTGGTCGGTGCTGTCAGCCGTCGGGAGGGCGGTGTCCATCGGAGGCAGCCCGGGGTGGGGCGCCGACCACGGCTCCTGCGTGGGCCCGGGCTGTGGGATCCCGCCGGGATCTGATCAGGCTGGCAATTGTGGTGATGGCCAGCATTACTCCTATGACAGCCAGCGACACGGCGGTGGTGATCTCCGGCACCCGGGGATCGAGACCGTGACCCCAGTGCAGGATCAGCTTCACACCGATGAACGCCAGAATCAGTGCCAGTCCGCTTGACAGGTACACCAGCCGGTCGAGCAGACCGCTCACCAGGAAGAACAGCGCCCGCAGGCCCAGCAGGGCGAACGCGTTGGCCACGAAGACGATGTAGGGCTGATCGGTGACACCGAAGACGGCTGGGATCGAGTCCAGCGCGAACAAGATGTCCGTGCCGCCGATGGCGATGAAGACGATGAACAGTGGCGTGACTACCCATCGCCCGTCGGCGCGGGAGATGAGCCGACCACCGACGTAGGTATCGCTGACCGGCAGTATCCGGCGTGACGAACGAACCAGCGCATTGTTGCTGACGTCTGGGTCCTCGTCGCGGTGACGGTACAGCCGCACGGCGGTCCAGAGCAGCAGCAGCCCGAAGATCAGGAACATAAAGGATAGCAGCGACAGCAGGGTCGCCCCCAGCGCGATGAAGACCACTCGTAGAGCCAGTGCGGCGATGATGCCGAAGATGAGCACCCGCTGCTGGTGCTCGTCGGGCACCGCGAACGTCGCCATGATGATCACGAAGACGAAGAGGTTGTCGACGGACAGGCTCTTCTCCACGATGTATCCGGCGAAGTACTCCGCGCCGTATTGCCACCCCACTTGGCTGGCGAAGACCAGGCCGAAGACCACCGCCACCGCGATATAGAACGCCGACCAGGCGGTGGCCTCCCGGTAGCCGACAGCGTGCGGGCGTACCGTGGCCAGCAGCAGGTCGAGGGCGAGCAGCGCAAGGATCACACCGATCGTCAGTGCCCAGCCGACCGCGGTGACCCCCACTCCAGACCTCCCGATTGCGCCGGTCTTCGCCGGTCGTTTGCCGTTGCCCCGCCCACGGCGAGCCTGCGCGTCGGTTCACGATCGTGCCCAAGCCGTCACCGTTCAATCTGGGCGTTAACCGCTGCAGCGCTGCTACTCGAACGTCTCCCAACCACGAGTAGGTCAAGGGCTGGGGGCGTGTTCGGGCTGCCCTTCGACTCGGCATGTGAGTGCATTGAGGCACCCGTCCGGCTCGCTCCTGCTCCGCACGCGGACCCGGGGCAAATCGGGATCGCTGTGCGTGCGGCCAGCGTGAACCCGATCGACTGGAAGACGTTCGCCGGGGCCCTGTCCGGCGGCCAGCCGATGGTCGGTACGGGTTACCTTGGATACGACGCGGCCGGTGTGGTGGACGAGGTCGGCGAGGGGGTCGCGGGTGTATCCGCGGGTGATGACGTGCTGGGCTGCGGCCAGAACACTCAGGCGGAATACGCGGTGCTGGACTCCTGGGCCGCCAAGCCGTCTTCTATCGACTGGGCGGTGGCGGCTGCGGCGGGCGTGGCCGGTGAGACGGGTGAACGCGGTCTTCGTCTGCTCGGCGTCAAGCCGCGCGACACCATCTTCGTCGACGGTGGTGCGGGCGGGGTGGGAGCGGTCGCCGTGCAGATGGCGGTCGCCGGAGGCGCGAGGGTGATCGCCTCATCGGGCGAGGCCAACCATGACTACCTGCGAGAGATCGGGGCGACTCCCGTGCTCTACGGTGAGGGCGTGGTTCGGCCGGGTCCGGGCCGCTGTCGGCGGGCCGGTCGACGCTGTCTTTGATGTCGTGGGCAAGGCCCCGGTCGAGGACCTGATCAGCCTTGCACCCGAGGCGTCCCAGGTCGTGACCATCGCCAACTTCGCGGCCGGTCAGGCTGGAGCCCGGGTGGCCGGTGGGCCGCCGCCGAACCGGATGGACAGTTCATGCCCGTCGCCCGGGCCGATCGCGTCGCTGGCCGTGCCGACGGCCCACTCTCACGTGCGCCGCCACGCAGTGTGCAGCCGGGCGGGCGTGGGACGGACCTGCGCCTCCCGGAGCGCGACCGTGATTCCAGCACCAACCAGTATCTGACCAGTCCTGCCTATCGAGGAATAATGAGACAGCCCGCCACCCCGGCGGATTCGGGCCCGCAAGCAAAGATCTTGGACATGTCCGTGCCGAGCCATGCCGACGTCATCGTCCTGCACCGCCGGCCGGGACCCGCGCTGCTTCCGGGCGACCTGGCGCCCGAGCGCCGACCGCTGCCACCACCCAGCGCTGGCGAGGTTGTGGTGCGCAACGTCGTGACGAGCGTTGATCCCTACCAGCTGCGGATGCTGCGCGGCTCGCCCGAAGTCACACCGGCGGCCATCGGCGAGCCGGTCCCGGCCAACAGCGTCGGGATCGTCGTGGCGTCCGAGGATCCCGGCGTGCCGGTGGGCGCGCAGGTGGCGACCTACACCGGCTGGCAGTCCTACGCCACCACCACGATCGCACCCACCGAGATCGCCGACCCTGCGCTCGGCGGCCCGCTGGAGTGGATCAGCGTCCTGGGCACGACCGGCGTGACCGCCTACGTGGGGTTGCACGACATCGGCCACGTGCGGGCTGGCCACACCGTGCTCGTCAGCGCCGCCACCGGCGCCGTGGGTGGCGTGGCGGTCCAGCTCGCCAAGGCCGCGGGCGCGCGCGTCGTGGCCATCGCGGGCGGACGGCATCGCACCGAGCACGCCGTACGAGTGCTGGGCGCCGACGCCGCGGTCGACTACCGCGATCCCGCGTTCCCGGAGCATCTCGAGCAGGCCGCGGGCGAGGGCATCGACGTGTTCTTCGACAACGTCGGCGGCCGCCAGCTCACGCTCGCGCTTTCCGTGCTCAAGAACCATGGCACCGTCGTGCTGTGCGGGTCGCTAAGCAGCTACGCCCGCCCGGACGATCCCGAGGCCGGCGCCAACCTCACCGACGCGGTGTTCAAGCGGCTGCGTGGGTTCATCGTCAGCGACTACTACCCGAAGCGGCTGCTGCCGATCCGCGCTAAGCTCGCGGCGCTGGCGCGCAAAACGCCTGCGGGCGGTGGTCAGCGAGTTCGAGGGCCTCGAACGCGCGCCCGAGGCCCTGGCGACGGTCTTCGACCGCGGCTCGCTCCATATCGGCAGGCGGGTTGTCCGGATCTCGGAGGAGTAGGCCGCGGAACCACCCCGGCGCGTGCGACGCCTGGGCGGACGTCATCGCGGCCGTGAGTGACTGACCATAGCGCGGAATCAGCACATCGCAGCTTCATCACCACGTCCCCGATGCCGGCCCAGGAGGCGCTAACCATGGAGTATCTCGTCGCTATGACCACCCAAGTTCCGGAGGGAACGCCAGCAGAAGCCGTCGAAGACATCCGCGCCCGCGAGGCCGCGCACTCGCGCGAGCTCGCGGCGCAGGGACACCTGCTTCGCCTGTGGCGGCCGCCCCTGCAGCCCGGCGAATGGCGCACACTCGGGCTGTTCGCCGCCGACGACGGCGGCCAGCTCGAGGAAGTCCTCGCCTCGATGCCGCTGCGCGTGTGGCGGACCGACGAGGTCACGCCGCTCTCGCCGCACCCGAATGACCCGGCACGGCAAAGCACGTCGCCCGGATCACGCGCAAGCAAAGCCAGGGACGAAGCCGTGGAGTTCCTGACCGCGTTCACCCTCACCGTCCCGGCGGGCACATCTGCACAGGCAATCGATGACGCCGAGGCGCGCGAGGCGCAGCGCGCGAAGGAGTTGGCCGGGCAGGGACACCTGCTGCGGCTCTGGACGCTGCCCGGCCAGGGGCGCGCGCTGGGCCTGTGGCGGGCGCAGGACGCGGCCGCGATGCAGGCGATCATGGCGTCACTGCCGCTGTATGCCTGGATGAGCGTGCAGACCACGCCGCTCACCCCACACCCCAGCGACCCGGCGCTCACCAGCAGCTGACGACGGGAAAGGTCATGAGCGAAAAAGACCACAAGGTCGCCATCATCACCGGAGGCTCTCAGGGCATCGGCGCTGGGCGGTCGCGGCCACCTCCCGGACGATCAAGCCCACCAGGGACCCGGCTGTGCTCACCGTCGCTGGGGACGTCTCCGAACCCGCAACCACCGACCGGATCATCGGCGAAACCCTCGAACGCTTCGGGCGCATCGACACCCTGATCAACAACGCCGGCGTCTTCATCTCCAAGCTGTTCACCGACTACACCGCCGACGACTACGCCTTGGTGCTCGGCGTCAACCTCACCGGATTCTTCCGGCTGACCCAGCGCGCCATCGCCGAGATGCTCAAGCGCCGCGGCGGCCACGTGGTCAACATCACCGCCACCCTCGCCGATTACGCCAACTCCCACGAGTCCTCCGTCCTGGCCGCACTCACCAAGGGCGGCCTCGCCGCGGCCACCAAGTCACTGGCCATCGAGTACGCCTCCCGCGGCATCCGGGTCAACGCTGTCGCACCGGGCATCATCCAAACCCCGGTGCATCCGCCGGAAACCTACGACACCAACGCGCTCGCCGGGCGGCTCCCCCCAATCGGGCGTGTGGGCCAGGTCAGCGACATCGTCGGCGGCATCCTCTTCCTGGAGTCATCGCCGTTCATCACCGGCGAGATCCTGCATATCGACGGCGGCCAGATCGCCGGACACTGACCACGCACGGGCGAGTGGCCCGCTAGCCACTGTTACCTTCGCGGCCGCTACTTCGTGACGGCACGGCCGACTGCGGCGACCGCCGCCTCCGCGAACTGGCATCAGCGACTCGGATCAGCCGGTCATCGACGCCTTGCAGATTGGCCTCGACGCTCGCCGGCCCGCACCGGAGTTAAATCTTCCACTCCGACAGCATCCGGTAGACCACGGCCGGGTTCGCCCAACTGACCGGCACCGTGGCTTCACGGCACGGTGAGCACCAGCTTGCCGATGTTCTCGTCGGCGAACAGCTTGGGCAGGGCATCGGGGAATGCGCGCACCCCGCCCTCGAGGACGTGTTCGCGCGAGATCAGCCGGCCCTCGCGCAGCCACCCAGCGAGCTCGGCTCTGGCTTGGGCATAGCGGCCGGCGTTGTCGGGGGTGAGCATCCCGGTCATCGACGCGCGGGCGGCGATCAGCGCTAGGTAATTGGACGGACCACGGGCCTGATCCGCGTTGTGTACTGCGAGACGCCGCCGCTGAGCACGATCCGCGCTCCGCGCGCGAGCCGCGTAAGCACCGCATCGAGGATCTCGCCGCCGACGTTGTCCAAGAACACGTCGACGCCGTCGGGCGGGTGCTCGCGCAGCGCGCGACCGACGTCCTGAGCCTTGTAGTCGATGGCCGGCGCCGGGACGGCTCCGTAGCCAGCTCCCAGTCGGACGGCGTCGGCAGGCCGGACGGACGGGCGGCGAGGCGTATCTGATGGTTGATCGAGTTCATTCGCGCGGCTCCAGCAAGTAGCGCTGGATATCTAAACAGTGTTGCTGCCATCGAGCACGAGTCCGGCGCCTCCTGCAATGACGGGACACGGACGTTGCCTGGCGGCAATGATCACTTCCGACCGCCTCAGGGGTGCTCGACGGGTGGTTCGACGTCGTCGTAGACGCGTGCCGCAGCCAGCAGTCCGTCTGGGCCGCGTTCGTAGACCCCGATTCCCGCCTGGGGCGTCAGGTCGTGGCTGCCCCAGCGGACGCAGTTGTATTCCAGGGCGCAGCGCACGCCATCGTCGGTCACGGCGCAGTGCTGGAGTCCGATGCCGCCGCCTGCGCTGAAGCACGTGGTGAAGAACGAGCGGAGCTCGGGGGTGCCGCGGTGGGCGTAGTGCGGGCCGATGGGCTCGCGGAAGTACCCATCCGGCGCGAAGGTGTTCACTATCGCTTCTGTGGCACCAGCGTCCAGCGCGGCCTGGTAGCGGCCGACGACATCACCGGGGTGGGCGTGTCCGGACTTGAGTATGGGAGGCCTGACGTGGCGCCGTCCGTCGACCGGCCATTGGCTGCAGTAGGTGCGGAACACCACCGACAAATCGTCGGGGGATTCGGCGACCACCGCCATCGGCCAAGCCAGTTCCCGCCCGTCGTCGGCCAGGTGCGCCAGCAGTTCTACCACGGCCCGCCCACCGGCACAGGTGGAGGCCACGGTCTCGGTTCGGGCGTGCCGCTCGGCCAGCCAGGATTTGTTCTGGCTGACGAACCGCCGCAGCTGCTTGTGGCCACGGATCTCGCCCGCGCGGGGATCGTAGACCACCACCTCACCCGGCCACACGGTCTCCAGAGCGTGGGTGTCACCTTTGTTCAGTGCGGTGAAGTACTGCGCGACCGGATCAGCCTGACCTGCGGCGCGAGTCTGCCTGCGCGCCAGCTCCACGGCGCTGGTGAAGTCCGGAAACCACGGCATCTCAACCCCTTACTCCCTTACCGGCCAGACAGTTTCTCTGCAGACCGCCGTCCTTTGTCCTCCGGCAACATCCACTCGATCGCGCGGCCGCGCCTAACGGCGGCTCGGCGTGCGTTCTTTCTTTCTGACCCTTCTCTATCACCGAGCGTGATGCCTCTGCGGAGGTCGCGTTCGGGTGCAGTTCCCGCCGACGATGGCCGCCCGGCGGCCCGGGTAGCGCTTCCTAGGTGGTGAGGGCGTCGTAGATCGCCTGCCCGTATGCGGCGCTGCGGTCGGAGCCGATGATTCCCGGTGCCATCTTGTTCATCATGTAGGAGATCGTCATGCGGCGGCCGGTATCCATGATGATCATGGAGCCACCCCAGCCGCCCCAAAAGCAGATCTTCTCGTCGGGGATCCAGGGCAGGAGGTCAGGCCGGGGCAGCCCGTAACCGATGCCCCAGCGCAATGGAACACCAAGCACCAGATCGACGCCGTTGAGCTGCTCATGGAAGATCAGGTCGACGGTGTCCTGGCTGAGCAGGCGGACTCCGCCGACCTCACCGCCGCGGGCGACCACCGACATAACCCGGGCCACCGACCGCGCGTTCCCGTGCCCGTTCACCGCGCCGAGGTCGGCTTGCCGCCAGCCGGTCGTGTTGGCGGCACCGGCTTCGATAGCCGGCCCGGTCAGCGTCTTGACCGCCGGGCTGTCCGGGCCGAGCGCCTCTAGGTCGAACGGCAGTGGCGGTGGCGGGACCACGTCCGCGGTCCGTCCCCAGTCGCTTTCCGCGGCACCGATCTGGAAATCGGCGCCCAGCGGCCCGGCGATCTCCTCGGCGACGAACTGCTTGAGCGTCTTGCCGCTGATCCGCCGCACCACCTCGCCGACCAGGTGCCCGTAATTCAGCGCGTGGTAGCCCGACGCGGTTCCCGGCTCCCACCATGGAGCCTGGGCGGCCATCCGGGAGGTGGCCTTCTGCCAGTCGTAGAGATCCTCAACGACGGCGGGCTGGTCCAGCCCGGAGACCCCGGAGGAGTGCGACATGAGATGGCGGACCTGGATGTCCTGCTTGCCATTGGCGGCGAACTCCGGCCAGTACCTTGCGACCGGGGCGTCAATATCCAGCTCGCCTCGATCGACCAGCATCAGCGCGGCCAGGCTGGTCACCGTCTTGGTCGACGACCAGACGTTGGTGATGGTGTCCTCGGACCACGCGATCGTGCGGGCCTGGTCGCAGAAGCCGCCCCACATGTCGATGACGATGTCACCATCGATGTCCAGGACGAGTGATGCACCTAGCTCGTCACCCGAGTCCAGATACCTCTGCATCGTGCTGCGTACCGCCGCGAACCGCTCCTCGCACGCACCGTGTATGTCCGCCATGGTCGTTGCCCTTCTCGTCGTTGAGGGTCAGTGCTCGCCAGCCAATGCGCGGGCGGCCCCGCCAGCGGTCGTGGCGTCGGGCCAGTATGCAGGCTGCCGGTCAGCGACCTGGGACGCCGCAGTGTCATCGTGTTCCAGGCAACGGATCGCCGTCAAAACCTGGCCCAGGATCAGCGGCATCCCGGCACCAGTCATGGTGCTGCCACCGACGCCTTGCCGCGCCTCCCGGCATGGCGTCGCCGAAGCTGCCAAGCAGATGTATGACCGTGGGGTGAAGCGACTGCCGGTTGTGGATAGCGGCGGCCTGCTTGCCGGGATCGTGACCCGCATCGACGTGCGGAGCGTGTTCAGGTGGCCAGATGACCAGCTCCGCGACGAGGTAATGGAGCGGCTCATCACCGGGAGGTTCGCGCTCAACCCTGAGGCATTTCGACGTCATCGTGACCTCAAGCATCGTTACCATTACTGGCCGGTAGAGAGCGGTGCTCTCGCCCCTCAGCTGGTCGACGCCGTGCGGCATGCCGAAGGCGTCATCGATGTGCGGGGCAGGGTCAGCCATCCCTCTGAGGCCCCGCCGAGGACCGCAGGGCACGTCTGTACCCGCGGGCGCAGGCGCCGCCACCCGTTCATGCGTTCCGCTGCGTCAAGGCACGAGTGGAGCATGCAGCGATTGGATTGGCCCCATTACCATTGCGCCGCAGGCTGCTGATCTCGGCGGTGATGCGGAGAACCTCTATCCGCGTGCCACGGCTCCGGTGACGCTGGTGGTCACCTGCAGCGATGATGCAACCCCAAGGCTACACGCTCACTGTCGGCCTCACCCGATCTGCGACGCGGGTGGGCAGCTCAGACTGTGACCGCTACCGGCCGTGACCGGGCACCCCGCCGAGGGCCGAGTAGCGTGGGGATCATGGTCCTCGCTGAAAGCCTTCTAGACAGCCCCGAGGGCATGATGATGTGGAGACCGTTGGGGACTGTGGAGGAGTTGCACATGACTGGTTCTACCGCGCCGCGGCTCATGCGCAGGGTCGTCGTGCATGCCGATCGGATCGAGGTCGTGACGGATGCGCCGATCCCCTCGCCGGGTCCTGACGAGGCGCTGGTGCGCAGTGTCGTTACCGGGGTGTGCGGCTCGGACACCCATGCCGCTCACGGTCGTCACCCCTTCATCCCGATCCCGTACCACCCTGGGCACGAGGTGGTCGGCGTGGTCGAGCAGGTTGGCCCAGGCGTCACGGGAGTTGAGGTCGGACGGCGCGTCACCGTCGAGCCCGACCTGCCGTGCTGGACGTGCAAGATGTGCACCACGGGGCGGCAGAACCTATGCGAGAACCTCCAGTTCTTCGGATGCGGGTGGGAGCAGGGCGGCATGGCCGACCTGTTCACGGTGCCCGCGGACCGGCTGCACGTCCTCCCTGACGACCTCGACGACACCACCGCCGCCCTCGTGGAACCGCTCTCCACTCCGGTTCATGCCGTCCGCCTCGGCGGCGACACATTCGGCTGTGGCCTCGACGGTATCCGCGGGAGGTTTGCTGTCGTGCTGGGTGCTGGCACCATCGGGCTCCTGGTGCTGGCGGTGCTCAAGGCGCGCGGGGTCGGCACGGTCGTGGTCACCGACGTGCAAGCCGCCAAGCGGGACAAGGCGATCTCGTTCGGCGCTGATGCCGCCGTCGATGCGGCCGCGGGGGACGTGGTGGACCAGGTCCGGGCCGCGCTCGGGCAGAGTGCCGACATTGTTGTGGACTGCGTGGCGATCGAGCCGACCATGCGCCAGGCTGTCGCGCTGGCCAGCAAGGGCGGAACCGTCGTAGTCGTCGGTGTTCCGGCTGCGGAAGTCACGATTCCTCTCGCGATTGTGCAGGACCAGCAGATCCGTATCCAGGGAAGCGCGACCTACCTGCCCGAGGACTACGAAGAGAGCATCCGGCTTCTCCAGGCCGGCGCGGTTCGCGCTTCTGACATCGTGACCGCCATCCGGCCTCTCGAGCAGGTCGCCGAGGCCTTCGATCTCGCTGCGTCCGGTGAGCACATCAAAGTGCTCGTCAGCATCGGCGAGCCAGGCGTCCCCGCCCCCTTGCAGGACAGAACGGCACCCCAGCCTCGGTAGTCCCAGACGCAGCAGAGCCGTCGCGGCAAGCAGCCATGCAGGCGGCGTGCCGAGGCTGCTATCGCCTCCGGCGGCCGGCCAGGAACGTCGCCTCGCTCCGGTCACCACAACCGGGGGCCAGGAGGGGGCGGAATGATAGCCCAGAAACGCTGGATCGGTCACCGTGGGTTGCTGTTCTGCGGCGGAGTTGCTAGGACTGCCCTGCAAGTTGCGCGGAAGGATTCGGGTGGGCTGCGGCTTGTTGCGGCCCAATTCGTTGCCCAAATTTCTAGCTTCATAGTGAGGGCATCTGTTTGGGTTCTCCCTCGATCAAGTCGCGGCCGCCCGGCCTTTGCTGGTAAGGATGTCCTTGAGATGAGATGAGAACCATCTTGGGGACCCTTGGGCAGAGCGTTCAATTGCGCTGGGCGAAATCATCGACGAATGAGGAACGCGAGAATCCCGGGAGGAACACTTGCAGCAATCATGATCATGCAAAGGCGGAATGTGCGGGCTGTACTGTCGGATTATGACCCGATCTCGGCAAACGAGCTCGTCCGGCTCAGCGGTGCTGCCGTTTTCCGGGTGCTTTTCGTTGGGGATTGGTGCGCTGCTAACCCAGGAGACCCAGGCGTCCCTGCAAACCGTGATAACAAGTTCGGATCCGTGGCCGAGCCAGCTTCAAGGGCACCGCGTGAGTAGCTCGTAGGCGCGAAATTCCCTCGTGCCGATCCGGACGGCGAGCGTGTCGCGGGCATCGCTCGGCGACGCTTTCATCTCCTATACCGGAACTGCCACCCGCGACCCCGAGGCAAAGGCCGCCGATGCCATGTGCCAGATGGCCGCCCGCTTCCAAGGAATTCGGTGAGCATCGCAACCCAGACAGCACAGACGGCCGCAGGCGCCGCCGATACGGTTGTGGGAATCCTCGACGGCAAAGGCGTCAGCGGCCGAGCCGGACGACGCGCTGGCGCTGACAATGAGCAGCAGCGCCAGCGGCAACACGGCCATCGCCGTCACGGCTGCGGCCAGCCACTTGACCATGGGCAGCTCCCTCTGCACCGTCGTCATCGCGCCACTCCGGTGGCTCAATTGAACCGGGCACCGTCGGGCACAATGTCAATGCCGCCGGGCACGGCCGGGCGCCGACCGGGGATGTGCACCCAGGCGCGGGCATGGGCCTGCTTCGTGTTGACCTCGACCGGGTGGTAGCTGGCAGGGTCGATCAAGCCGGGACCGTTCCGGATCACGGTGTCGTGAACATAGCTGGAGACGATGAGTGATAGTTCCGCGCCGGTAATGGCCAGCGCGTCTTTAAGTTGCGCGGCGTCCAGCAGCCGGAACAGATGCACGATGGCGTCGCCGGCCAAACCATATGGGTCGTAGTGGACGTGGCCGCCGTGGACGGCCATCCGCAACCCGATCGCGGCGGATGGACAGGAGAGCCGGTTGTGGGAGCGGATCCCGGCCCTGAGGAGGTCAACCAGCGGGTCGATCAGGGCCGCGGTCGGCACGTGGGGGCTGATGACGATTAACATCCCGTCGCCGCGGTCTTCGTGGTGACAGCTACGCCATCCGATGCCCGAGCTGTCGAAGGCGTGCGGCACGATCCGGTACAGCGCGTCGCGGACATACAGCTGCACGAGTTCGTCGCGTTCGGGTTTGCCGAAACCGGCGATGTCAAAGGCCACAAGGTCGCGGTGCAGCGAGGCTTGAGCGGGGTAGGGGCGCGGCTCATGGATGAGGTTCAACTGATCGGGTCCTTCCAGGTTTGGGGCCGAACGTCTTGCCCCAAGGGATACGTGCATGCCCTGTGTGGCGAGTGTGGTCCGCGTAAACCCGGATGAACCCGTGCCAAGACCTGCACATACGGACGAACTCGCGGTCACCCACCGAGCGGCCCGAAACGTTCGACCGTGTCCTGCTTCATCCTGACCTGTCCGGACCGCCCCGCGGGACTGCGGATGAGCCCGGCAGCAATCGGCGGTTTCCGGCCATATCCGGATGAGCCCGAATGTGCGGGCTCCACGGGATCAAAATAGCGCTGGTAACCTGATCATAATAGTTCAATTATGCACAAAATGACTCACGGAGCCGGCGAAGCACATTTGGCTTGCCCGGCATTTGCGGCGGCGTGCTTAATTAGCTTCGGTCTGGAGCCTAGGTACGGCGATAGGCGGCCGGGACAACAACCCGGCCTCGCCTTGTCCTGCGTCATATGACGCAAGATCACTGGAGCACGTGACGCATCTACGAAGGCCACTGGGTTAGACCGTGCTTACTTTTTTGGTTTCGGTCCCGGATACTGCCTGGTTCTGGCTTCGCGCGCGGGAACTTTCTGCTAGACCTCTTTCGGGCAAACTGGGCGAGCTGGGAAATAGCCGTGCAGATACCCCGCCCGCGGGCGCCCCGTGCTCTTAGAAGGCCCAGCCGGCAAGCCAAAGAGACCCAAGAGCGCCGGGACGACCGCATTTGCCACCAACGAAAGAGGTCCTATGACCAAGAACCTGACTCTGCCGCGCCCGGCACCGATATGGCAAGGGGATAACGCCGACTCGCGCTCCATGGCGCTGAACCTCTACCGAAGGGGACACCCTTGGCTAACGGCCCCGGCCGCGCGCCGGCTGGGTGTCCCCGCGGCCACACCGCCGCCCGCCTCCAGTGAAACCTCCTCCCCTGTGGGCAGAGAGAAGACGGCCGCGAGCACGTCGGCCACGATTCCGCCGCCACCGGCCATGAATGCGATCCGTCTCGGTACCGGGCCAGCTACGAGATCGGCGGGGACCTGCCGGGTCCGCTCCCGATCAGCCAGAAAGCGGCAGGAAAGATGAGCGAGCCCCCCGCGGACGCAGCGCGCCGCGCTTTCATCGATAGCCTCCGTAAGCTCCGCCGGGATTGCGGAGACCCCTCTTATGCCGAACTGCGGCGGCTGTCGCAACAACGTGCCGGGCCAGGGCGCCGGCTGCCGGTGCTCGCCGAAAGCACGACACAGGAAATCCTGGCCGGCAAACGGGTTAACCTGCCCGATTGGCCCTGGGTCGCAGCCTACGCCGAGGCCTGCCGCGCCGCGGCTGCCCAGTTCGGCTTGGACCCCGCTCGCCTCGGCACCATCGAGGACTGGCACCGGGCCTGGAGCGTCGCTCACGATGCCAACCTGCCGGGCGGCACCCGCACGGCCCAGCGACCAGGCATTCCGGCGAACCAGGACAGCTCAGCCCTCGCACAACCCTTGCCGCCGCCACAGCAGCCACCTACGCCGGCCGAGGATGAGCTTGAGTATCATGCCGAGTTCGGGCCCCCGGATGAGCGCTCGCAGACCCTCAACCGCTACCTGCGCATCTATGGCCGGCTCGGCGGTCGTTTGCTGATTGCCGCGGAGGACGGCAACACGGGCGCGGCATACCGCCTTGGCGTTCTGCTGTGGTGCGACGGTCACCGGGATGAAGGCCTCGCCTGGCTCGAACAGGCTGCTCGCGCAGGAATAGCAGAGGCCGCCGCCTTGTGTAACTCGCCAAGCCGCACGGCCGCCGCTGAGGCCGCCTACAATCTTGGCCAGGTCAGCGATCATGGCGGCGATCCCGGCGCCGCTCTCGTTTACTATCAGCGAGCCGCTAGCTGCGGGAACGCGGACGCTGCCTACCACGCGGGCGCCAAGTTCACTGATGCAGGAGATCCTTTCACTGCCGGTTACTGGCTTGACAAGGCCGCGCGCCTTGGCCACCCGGACGCCGATCGGTACTTCGAAGACATCTATCACCGCGTCCGCCGTGGTTTGAACCCGCCGTGGTAGCTGCCGCCCTGTAGGCATCGCTTATTTCGGTCATCTGGTGCCGACTCCGGCGTAAGCCCAGCGGGTGCCGCCGTCGCCGAGGACTGAGTGCGACGCGACATGGCGGTACCACTGCGTGAGATAGACCACGCCGGGTGGGACGGGTGCGCATTCGCCGAAATAACACTTTCGCATGCGCTTCGTTTCTCCCACGCTGCGGGGAATCGCCTGCTGGTGGGCGGAAACTCGCCGCAATGAGCCATCAGGCCGTCTACCTCGGACGCATCAGGCAGGCAGTCGATCTAGCGCGGGCAGCGCGCTGCGGGACTCTGCGCCTGGCGACGCCACGTGCAGCGGTCATGCTGGCGACAATGGACCTTGGCGATATTGTCACGCTGGCCCGGACTATTCAGCCGTACGGAGCGCGCTCAGCGGAGAGTTTTCTCGATCAGGCGCGCGAGCTGCTTGCTGCTCGCACGCCCGCAACCGCCCGTGCCGGGGACCTAGCCGGTGGCGACGACCTGGAAGGCCTCAGCTAGCCGGTCTTCGGGCAGGCCCGCGACGGCTGCGTGGCCGGAGATCCGCTCGCGCAGCCGTTCGGGAAGGGTATCTGGGTCTTTTACCTGGCTACGGTGGGCCCGCACCGCTGCGACCTTGCGGTCGAAGGTGTCGGTGATGTCGACGTAGTGGTTGATCTCGCGGGCGGGGCTGTTGAGCAGCCATGCCTCGCGCACTGTCCAGGCGTGCAGGCCGTCGCCGGTGAGGTGGGGCGGCGCGAACGGGTTGCCGGCGTCGGGGTAGATCGCGGTCAGGGCGGCGGCGCCGGTGGTCGGGGTGGCAGCTGCGGAACCGCGGCCAGTTCCACTCGGGGCTCCAGGTCAGGATGCGCTGCGGCCGGGCTTGCCCGATGATCCGTACGAGGTCTTCGTGCGACTCGCGGCTGGCCGGGATGTCACGCTGCGGGATGGCTGGGTCGAAGCCGCCGCCCTCGCCGTCGGTCAGGACGCAGTAGGTCACCTTGATGCCGGACTGCGCCCATTGGGCGATCGTGCCGCCGGCCCAGAACTCGGTGTCGTCGGGGTGCGCGACGATGGCCAGGGCCCGCTCGACCTGCTCGTCCGGCAACGACGGCATCTCTTCCTCTTCCTGGTTTGTTCCTGCCGCGCTGTCCTGGTGGTGATCGCGTGCCCCGCCGCCGCCTGCGGCCCGCGCGGCCGGGCACGACGAAACCGAGCGCTGCTCAATGCCGCGGCCGGCACTGGTGATCCGTCCCGCCGGGCTGCACCGGATCGTGGCAGCGCGGCTGGCAACGCGGCAAGTCCTGCCGCGCTGGCGGCCGCATTGCGCGCGTTGGGTGTCCAGGCCCAGGTGGTTGGCCTTGGCGTGGCTGCCAGGGCCGGTGGGCAGCCGCCGTTACGGGTCGTGGTGGCGCTGCGCCCCGATGGCAGCCAGGTGTGGTTGTGGGAGCACGGTGGCGGCGACCACCGCCACCCATGTGCTGACCCCCGCGGCGCCGCGGCGCTGATCGCAGCATGCCTGAACACGCCAGCGCAGTGCCCCCGGCGGCCTCAGCTCGAGCACCAGCTGCTGGACCCGGGTCAGACCGCCGTAGCGCCCGCTGGGGGATGTCCCTTCAGCGGGGTGGCGCGTTCCCACAGCATCTCGAAAATACCCACGCTCGGGTCGTCCATCGCGGCGGCGGCGTAGATGGACCGGCACTTTACCCGGCCGGCGAAGGCGGGCAGCGGCGGCTGGGCGAAGTCTTCGGTCAGCGGCATCTCGGTGTGCAGGTTCTCCAGGCTCATCCAGTCCTTGCGGGCGGTGTTCATCAGCGCTGCCGACAGCGCGCTGATCTCGGTCCGGTCGCAGACAACCGATACCAGGTGGGTGCGGGAGCGGCCGGTCATGTTGCGGCTGTACCTCGCCCGCGTCGGCGAGCCGCTGGTGGCCGTCCAGAGCAGTTCCTGGCCCTGGGCGAGCCGGTTCTGGTGCCCGGCGTCGGCCGGGAACTCCGACAATTTGCTGACACCACCCGGGACCCGACCGAGCTGGCCAGGAAGCGCTGCATGAGAGCGGAGTTGTCGACGGGTCTTCTCGCTGGTGTGAGCTAAGTTCTTTACCTTGGCTTGCGGGCTGGCTTGCCGTGCTGGCCGGTGGTCTTGGTGCAGGTGGGGCCGTATTCATCGGCTATCGGGCAGGCCGGTATGACGCGGGTGCCTTCTCGCCGCCGTTGCATCTGGGGAGGTTGCTGGTTTGCTCAGGTGAACCAGCGCCGGGCGGTTCCGGGGAGGACCCGGCCGAATTGGAGTTCGGGGAAGTGTGCGCCGGCCCCGGTGGTGCGCTCGTCTTCGAGTTCGCGCCAGAGGCGTTGCCGGGTGCGGCCGGCCAGTGCCGGGTCGACGTCAGCCATGGAGTGCCAGGACGGTTCGTCCAGCTGTATAGGGCAGGTGATGGCGTCACCCAGGAGCAGGGCGCGTTGGTGGCCGGACGAGATCACTATGCATATGTGGCCGGGGGTGTGCCCGGGCGCGGGTAGCGCGGTGATGCCGGGTGCAATCGTGGTGTCGTGGTCGATCGGCCGTATCCGGGGGGCGTGGGCAGGGGTGCGCAATCCCTCCCGTATGTGGGTGAGCATGTCGCCGGTCCCGGTGACGAAGTGGGGCCAGTCGGCGGTGCCGAACCAGATCGTGGCCCGGGGAAAGATGGGATTGGCGTCGAGGTCGAAGAGCCATCCGACATGGTCGGAGTGGAAGTGGCTGCAGATGACGTCGGTTATGTCGGTGGTGGTGACGCGGAGCGCACGCAGGCCGGTCAGGAGCTGGCCGCCGACGAGATGCATGCCGTACGGCAGCTCCCGTAGCTCGGGGCCGAGGCCGGCGTCGATGAGCACGAGCCTGTCGCTGGCGCGGACCAGGAAGCAGCCGATCGGCAGCCAGGCTGCCTGGTGGCGGCTGAAGAGCTCTGGGCGTGATTGTGGTGCTAGGTGGTTCCCGAAGTATTGCGGCCGCGCGATGAACGTGCCGTCGGAAATGGGGTGTAGGTGGAGGTCCCCGATCCGCATCCGGTTTCTCCTTACATACTCCGGAGGGACAGCTACGCCTGTCCGTGCGGTGCTGAGCTGGTCGGTTGGGTTATGCCCCTTTAAGGCGGAGTCTCGTCGGCCGCGAGGTTCCACTGGCGTTGCCCGGCACGGGTCGAGGCGCTGCAGCATCCGGCCGGCGGAGCCTTCGTCGCTGTAGGACAGTTCCAGTTCGAGGTCGCCGAGCTGGTCAGCGATGGTTTCCAGCATGCGGCGCCGGTCTTGGGTGGTCCGGCGCACCTGTTCAAGCCCGCGGAACACGCGCACGTCCTGGTAGGCGGCCTGGCGGATCGCGCGTAGCTGCGCGGACGCGGCGACGGCCTGAACCGAGGACACGAAAATGCTGTTCTCGATGAAGCCCGGGTGTCCGCAAACCGCGCTGACGCACGGCCCGACTGCTGCTAGCCAGCCGGGCCGTCTGGACGTACCGTTTCGTGCCATAACACCCGGAGTTCTCCCGGATGTTCTGCATGATCCACGTCGTCATGGTTAGTTCACGAATCTCCCGCAGCACCGGATATCCCGGCCATGTGCGGACATCGAAGCCGTAGGCCTCCGCGAACTGCTGGTAGTGCTCAGTGGGGAGGCCATAGCGGTCGGTGGCGATCGCGGTTGGCAGGAGATCCAGGAGATCCCACTCGCGTGGCCCGATCGCGGACGACTCAAAGTCCAGCAGCACCACCCGGCCGTGATCGGTCAGCAGGTTCCTTGTATGTGCGTTCCCCGTGGATCGGCCCAGTCGGCAGAGCGAACTCGAGATCGTCAAGTTGCCCACCGAGGCTCGTACACCTTCCGCAGAGGAAATCATGATCCTCAGCCGCGACGCCACGTGCGGCATCCAGGCGTGCCTTGCTCGTGCCGAGTGGATCGAATGCCGACAGCTCACATGAGCACCCGCGCAGCGCCTGTGGTCGAAGTCACTATTCCACTTGACAAGACTAAAGGACTTCGTAACGTCGGCGACGGGCGAACCAGCGGGATGAGAGTCAAGTCAGGTTCCTTTTCGGCTGCTGGAATCATCCTTGTGTACACACTCACTGATAACCCATCACCTCTAGTCACGCCGGTCGATTTCATGTCGCTTCCCTTAACGCATGCTTAATGCGAGGATAATGATGAGCACTGCCACGATTGCCAAGAACGCTGGAATTGCAAAAAAGTAGTTTGCCGCTCGCTGGCTTACGGTGGGCACCAGACATGGTCACATCGCTTCCCGATGGAAGGGAGCCACGCGAGCCCTCACCGTAATGGTTAACCTCCCCTTATTGGACTCGCGTGACCCCCGGCCCGGCACGTGGGCTGAACCGCCCAAAAGCCTCACGCGCCCGGCCGTCTCCATGCCAGAACGCCGCTAGGCCGCCAACACGTGAGCAATCGCCAGGGCTGCGGTGTCCACCTGCTCCATCGAAGCGATCATGTCTGACCACGAGCACCAAACCACCAAGATCCGCGCCTGCCGGCCGCGGCATAGATGACGACCACCTGACTCAACTCGGGCAATAAGCCTTGCCAATTCAGGTTGGCCGCGAGCGTCTCAAGCCGCCTAACCGCTCTAGCCGCGCCGTCTGATAGCTCGCTCGGCTCAGCTGCACCCATCTGCCCGCCTCACTCATGTCTTGCGGGTTCCCGCAACCCATCGCCTTGTCCTTGTCACTCCGGCGCATTCCGGGATCAACACAACCCTGCTGCCGCTGGTGTCGAATAGTTCCGACCGGGGTCTGCGACAATTCATTGACAGGGCTCTGCTGCCGGACGGAGATCACGGGTGAGGGATTCCGGGACCGTCGAAAAGGCTCAGCGCGACCTTGGCGAAGAGTTGGCCGTGTTTCGCGGCACCAGCGGTTACAGCCAGGCAGCTCTCGCTCGCCTGGTGATCACAGGTCGTGGTGGCCCGGGAGGAGACCAGCTGGAACATACACGCGGTCAGCCCTGTTGGCCGGTGTGCCGGAGGGACGCGGACGCCGAGTAGGTGAGGTGAGCTGTGCCGAAGATCGAGCTGGGACCGATAGGAGCGGTGGTCAACCCGGGCGAAGGGAACGCGTTCGTCGAGACCGCAGTCGAGCTGGAGCAACTCGGTTACACGACAATCTGGCTCACCGGTGGCCCGCTCACCAACCTCAGCCAGATCGCTGAGGTCGTGCGAGCGACCAAGACGGTGCGGGTGGCCAGCGGCATCATTTCCGTCGACCGGTTCGGGGCCGATGATGTGGCTGGCTTGTTCGCCGGCCTTCAGGCAACTCACCCGGGCCGGTTCATCGTCGGCCTCGGTGGCGCCCACGGGCCGAACCCGCTGCCAACCCTGACTGCCTATCTTGACCGGCTGGATTCGGTGCCGGCGACCTCACGCGTAATGGCCGCGCTCGGGCCGCGCATGCTCGACCTCGCGCGTGACCGCGCAGCAGGCGCGTTTCCGGTTCTTGTGACACCCGAATACACCGCACGGGCGCGTTCTCGCCTGGGTCCCGGCGCCACGCTCGCCATCGAGCAGCTCGTCGTTATCGAGACCGATCTCCACCGGGCGCGGGCGATCGCCCGCGGGACGCTTGGATTTCTGGGCCAGGTTCCTGCGTACCAGGCAAGCTTCCGCCGGATGGGCTTCACCGAAGACGAGATCACGCAGCTGGCCGATCGGCTCGTCGACGCCCTCGTGGCGTCGGGCGATGCCGATTCCGTCGCCGCGGCCATTTCACGACAGCTGAATGCCGGAGCCGACCACGTCGCCATCTCCGTGATCACCGACGCGCCGCAGGCTCAGTCGGTCCACCAGTGGCGCCAGCTGGCAGAGCGGCTCATCGCCGCCTGACAGTTTCGCTGTTGGCTTGGCCGCGTCGCGGCCGGGTGGCGGCAGTTCCTGCCGCGTGAATGCGGCCAGCCCGCTCACCCGGGCACCTCGGAACAGGTTTCCCGCATCGTTGGCTCAACGGCGTAGCCGCCGTTGTGATCGCTGCTGGCCGCGCGGCCCGCGGCATGAGTGATTCAGCTGGGTGCGTTTCGGTGTCCGCCATCGCAGGACTCGTCCTGAGGCTGTCCGCAAGTGATCGACGTCTCACGTCCGCACCTTTAGGGTTTGGCTCGTGACAGCCTCATTAAACGACGCCGTGCGAAAGCTTTTGGATGATCCCAACCCCGCCGTTCTCGCCACGGTCAATCCTGATGGGAGCCCGCAGACCTCAGTTGTCTGGGTCGCCAGGGACGGAAATGACCTGCTCGTGTCCACTGCTGCGGGCCGGCGGAAGGAAACGAACGTGCGTCGCGACCCTCGAGTGAGCGTGACCGTGTACGACCGGCAGGACCCGCTTCAGTACGCCGAGATACGGGGCGTCGCGACCGTGGCCGAGGACCCCGGGCGCCACCTGGCTGTCCGGCTGGCAGAGGAGTACGAAGGGCCCGGCGCTGGTGAGGAGTATCTGTGGCTTCCGCCGGAGATTGTGCGCGTCGTCGTCCGGATCACGCCGCAGCGCGTCGTGGGAACCGCCACCGGCTGACTCGTCGATAGCAACCCCTTGACATTGCGTCTCGTCATCAACACTGCGCCGAGCGGGCTGCCCATAGAATCCCCGTGTCGCGCGCAGAGCGGCATAACAAGACGCTGCAGACGTCGTACTGGGCGGAGCGTTTGGCGTGAGGGTCGCGACCTTGATCACCATCGTTTCGATCTCTTCAGATCGTTTCACGCGAGTAGGGTCAAAGCGTGACGGGCCGCGTTCGGCTTCGTGTTTCTGGGTGCGTTAGTCGCCTACGCGGCCGGCATCGCTCAGGACCGGCACCGGGAGACAGCTGATGCGGTCGTGACACAACGCCGGGACCTCGACGAGACCCGGCGGCTTGCCTACATGGCTCTGGTCGCCCGATCTATCAACCATCCTGAACTCGTTGTTCCGGTCGGTAACGCGCTTGCCCACCACGGGCTGCGGGTGCCATTCGAAGAGGCACCCGTCCACCTTGCGACCGTCGTCGATGGTGGCCCGCACGCCGAGAGCCCGCACGCCGAGAGCGGGCACTGGCTTCGAGAGCTGGTCCACAGAATCACGAACAAACTAGGCGACAGCCCCGCTCGCTAACCCGCCGAGGTGGTATCCGTCCACCGTCGCTGGTCGCTGGTCGGCGGTGCCGGCCGCACTCCGCGGGCGGGCCACCCGGGCACGCTGCCCCAGCACACGCTCGCTCGCCGACGTCCGCCGTAGCGAGTGAGCGACTCGCGGCAGGAGAGGACGGTCCGTCCGAAGGTCGGTGAGCGGTGGCAGAATTGGCCGGTGAGCGGTGCGGCTAACCCGGTAAGCCCCTCTTAAATGCGGGCGCTGCTGTTCTCTCGCCCGCTGGGTTTGCCTTTTAGGTGACGCATCAGGGGCGCAGCTATGGCCGGGCCTTTGCCACGGGCCGGTTTGCCCGCGGCGGCCAATACCTTGAGTTCCATGTCCGCTACTCCCTCGGGCTGGTCACCTAGGGGTGGAATGGATCTCTGTTACACGGGACGTCCCGTTGATTAGGTAGCCACGGAGCTCCGTGGTTTGTGCCTGTCTACTCGCTAGCCAGGATGTTCAGCGCCTCGCTGACGGAGCTGTGCGGCGCATCCTTCAGCTTGTTTTCATTCAGCTCACTGCGGGCATCGTCAACGATGTCCCAGCCGGCACGCGCGAGCGCGGGAGCATGAACACCGTAATGGTGTGAGCAGAAGTCGAGCGTCCGGCCGTTGCGGTGTACCCGGATGTAGGCGCGGATTGGGTTGGCGTCAGCATCGCAGTTTCTGGTCACGGTCATGCCCTCCGCGCCTGGTTGTTGAAGATCGGTGTCTAGCGTTCAGCCTGGTGCGCGCGAGGATCATCACGGGTTCCGCGGGGTTGCGAGCCGGTAGCAGGACGGCGGCCACGAGCTGGTCAGCGACGCTGTCCATCTCCCGGCCAGCCCGCGCGTACATGGCCGCCCGCGTCGTGATCAGCGGAATACAGTCAAGCTACCGCCGCCGCAGATCCCTCCGCTGACTGCATCCGGCAATGCTGACCACCCGCAGCAGCCGATCACCCGCCGTATCACACCGCACGCGCCACGCGGCAGATGAGCGCACCAGGAGGTTAGTCGGCCCGCACTAGATCGGCTGGCTCACCTCGGACGCTCCCAGTACGGTGGAAGCGAAAATCGGAACCCGGCGAGGGCGCGGTGATGGCTTGGCGTCGGCCGCGAACGACGTGCTGCGATGGAGAATCTCGTAATATCGCTGGGGCCCGCCAGCAGATGTCACCCGCAGACGATGAACGGCCCGGCGCGCCGGCCCGAAGCGGCTGCGCTCGGCGTCGGCGGCTGTCGTGGGCCTGCCGCTTGCGCCATATCGCGCGATGGTTAGGCCCGAGGGTCCGGGGTTTCCGGAGGAAGTGCGACGGTTCTGGGCCGAGATCTACGGCCAGGAGTACATCGCCTATGACTCGCTTGAACAGGCCAAGCGAGATCCCGATGGCGTCATCGTCCTTTCGGGTGACTATGGGACTACGGTCTTGCTCACCGCGCCCGCGCACCTGGTGCGCTGCGATACCGAGACGCTGGTCACCCTGGTATCTGACCTGGACGCGGTGAGCTGGATGAGCGGAGATCCGGCAATCGCTACCGTCGCCTTCGAGCGTCATCCCGTCGGAACGAGCATCGAAGGCGGTTGGGGCGGAGGAATCGTCGCCGACGGCGTCTGGACCAATCCCCAGCGTCTGAGCGCAGAGATACGCACCCAGGCCGAGCAGGCCGTGCTGGGGCGACGCCGGCGCATCGACGGCAACCTGCTGCGACGGGATCGAGACACTGAACTCGCCCGCAAACGCGCATCGAGAACCATGGCACGGGGCTACGGGCTGCCCTGGGACTTCGACATCTCACCACCCGCAGTGCCGTTCCCCGACTGACACCGCACTCTTCTCGGCAATGCCTGCGGTGACGGAGCCTTTCGTCTGGGAGACTGTTCACGTGAGTTGGCAATGGGCTTGTTCCAGGGCGGCTCGATCGAATTTCGATTGCCATGGCGGCAGAGAGTGGACTTGGGAGTACTGTGATAGCTGCGCGCCTGACGAATGACCTGTATCATTACACGCAGACATCGCCATTTATAGCATCCTGGACCAAGGAATGATCCGGCTCGGGCCTTACGAGTCGACGAACGAATCTCAGCAGAAGTTTCCGACACTTTCCTCGCACGAGGGCAACAAATCTGAGCAGGACCAAACGAACGAGATCTGGAAACAGGCCGACTGGTCGCTGCGGCGTTACACCAAAGTGGCATGCTTCACACAGGACTTCGAGTTCCCTGATCACGCGTTGGACAAAGAAGCCCTGCGGGGGTGGGCGCACTACGGCGCCCGCCACGGCGGGGTCTGCCTACGCTTCGACCGGACGAAGCTTATCGAACACTTTCACGCCCAATTGTGTTCACGGGGGCAATGCTTCCACGGGCCTGTCCAGTACCCCGTCGAACGCATCTCTGCGGTGCCGGTTGAACCGCTCGACGTTGGCGAGGTCCTTGAGTTCGGGATCGAGCGGTCGTCTCCCGCTACATCGAGAAGTATCATCAGGAGCTCTTCTTCACCGAGCACCATGATTGGGCAAACGAGAGTGAGTTTCGCCTGATCCTCAACGAGCCGTCCCTATTGCCCGCCTACCTAGCCATCGAAGATTGCTTGACCGGCGTTTTGCTGGGCGACGCGTTTCCAGCGGCCAAACTCGGCACGGTACAGTATTTGCTGAGCCGGATGCCCGATGTAGAGCTCGTCCAACTCCGCTATCACAACGGCACACTGGTTCGTTTCCCCGGCGACCGCGGCCGCCAAGCCCATCGTTAGCGCTCGCCGCCCCGGCCCGCTAACAGCTCGGCTCGAGGAGTTGCGTTCCCTTGACTCGCAACGGGAGCAAGCTCGAGCTAGGGGCGCAAACCTCACCGCAGGAATGATCGATAGCCTCAAGAGCCGCATCGCAGCGGTGCAGGTGGCGTGCGCTACCTGGAACGCGGCTGCCTGCAGGCAATGAGACCTCCGAACTAGGGCGCGTGTGCCATGAGTCCTCGGTGGATGAGGCTGCAACGCAGGTCGGGAACTCTCGGCGAAGCCTTGGACGCGCCGCTGCAGCTAGCAAAGCAAGAGTTCGACGCGCGTCGGCGGGCGTAGGAAATGGCTGCAGGCTGGCCGTCGCCAAGAGCACCACCACCATCGCAGCGGCAAGAGCGGTCATTCGCGGGGAGGCAGCGGGCAGTTGGTGGGCTATACGGTGACTGCGGCGGGGATCTGATCCAGGATGATCCCGAAGTGGTCGCGGTAGGCGGCCAGTACGGCATCGTCGGTGTGCAGGTGCTGTTCGGTGCGTGCTGCGCCGCTGGTCCGGATCAGGGTGCGGCCGCTGAGGGAGATCCGGCCGTCTTGGGTGAGCCGGGAGCAGATCGTGCTGCGGGTGAAGTGGGACTGCGGTGAGCTCTGCTGCCACCAGCAGGTGGGGACGAAGTCGGCCAGCGAACGTTCCCGCTGCTCTATCCGGTACTGCGGCTGCCCGTCTTTGAGCACGTCCACGTCCCCGCCGTCGGCGTCGGTGAGGCAGAACCGGCCGGCCGGGTCGTGTTGGTCTTGCCGGCTGTCATAGCGCAGCGGGTAGGTGCTGTGACTGCCGAAGCCGGCATCAGCCAGCCAGGGACCGCTCCCACCGGGCAGGCGCACGATCAGGGCGAGGTGGTCGAACGGCGGCCCGAGCCGCCCGGCGCCGTGGACGCGCGCGGCGGCCCGCACCACGTGGGCGCCCAGGGCCTGCAGCAACAACGCGAAGGCGCCGTTGAGCTCGTAGCAAAAGCCTCCCCGCCGCCTGGTGACAATCTTGCCGAGCTCAGGTTCTCAAACGGCACCGTCATCTGGTGAGCGCGGTGCAATACGCCAAGCGCTGTCTCATCGAGAACCCGGGGCCGCTCAACAGCGATGCGGTGCAGGTAGGCAGTGAGAGTCTTCTCGTCCATCACGCTCCAAGCCCAGCAGACGCTGATGCCGCTGTGCAGAAAGGCCCACGTGCCGCGGACCCCAGCCACCCCTCGGTTAACCACGTGCGAGGCCAGCGCAATCCGGCGCATGCGCATCACCCATGTCAGCATCCGCATCGACCGGACGGCGGCAGAAGAGTACCCGGCGGGGCGGCTCGGGCGGGGCAGGGCTGAGTGAAATGATCTTGGTGGAGGGCTCAGCGGTGCCGAGCCCAGGTGATGCGGTGGCCGGGTCACAGGCCGTGTTCGCCGAACCATCCGGCGAGTTTGCCGGCGCGGCTGACCGCGCGCAGCCGCCGTTCGGTTTGTTCCCGTACGGCGGCGGAGGCGACGATGAGCAGCCGGTCACCGGATTGCAGCGTCGTTGTGGGGCCGGGGACGAACCCTTGCCCGCCGCGGACGATGAGGGCCACGTTCGCCTGGGCGGGGAGCCGGAGTTCGAAGATTTCCACGCCATGCAGCCGTGAGCCGGGCGGGATCTGCAGTTGGAGGAGGTCGGCATGCAGATCTTCGAGCGGCGCCGCCTCGACGTCGATCTCGATCGGTTCTGCCGGTGTGATCACCTGCAGCCGGCCGGCCGGCCATGGCAGGGTAGGGCCTTGCAGCAGGGTGTTGATCGCGACGACGATGAACACCAGGTCGAAGAGGCGGGTGGCGCCGGGCACGCGGGCGTTCATGGGGATCGTGGCCAGCACGATCGGGACCGCGCCGCGCAAGCCGGCCCAGGACAGGAAGGCCTGCTGGCGCCAGGGCACCCGCAGCGGGAGCGTCGCCGCGGCCACCGCGGCGGGCCGTGCGAGGAGCACGAGCACCGACCCCGCCACCACGGCCGGCAGGATCTGCCCAGGCAGCCGGGCCGGGGAGGCGAGCAGGCCGAGCATCACAAACAGCCCGATCTGGGCGAGCCAGGCGACGCCTTCGGCGAAACCGCGGATGGCCGGGCCGTGCGGCAGCCGGACATTACCCAGCACCAGCGCGGACACATAGACGGCGAGGAAGCCGCTCGCATGCGCCAGCGCCGCCGCCCCGTAGCTGGCGACGATGAGCGCCAGGACCGCGATGGGGTACAGGCCGGACGCCGGCAATGCCACCCGCCGCAGCGCCAGTGCGCCGAACAGCCCCGCAAGCAGCCCGATCGCAGCGCCCGCGGCCAGTTGGCACGCCACCACCCCGGCGATCAGCGCGGGCGAGGGCGTGTGGCGCACGTCGCTGAGCCGGGTCACCGCGAGTACCGCCGGCGGGTCGTTAAGCCCTGACTCTCCCTCCAGCGTCCCGGACAGCTGCGGCGGCAGCGGCAGCTTGCGCAGCACCGAGAACACCGCTGCGGCGTCGGTCGGCGCGAGCACCGCGCTGAGCAGCAGCGCGTCCCGCCAGCCAAGCTGCAGCAGCCAGCGGGTGACCACGGCCACCACCAGGACGCTGAGTACCACCCCGACCGTCGCCAGGCTGAGGGCAGCCGGCGCAGCGGCGCGGGCGTGGGCCCAGCTGGTCGTCAGGCCGCCCTCGGCGAGGATCAGCACCAGCGCGCTGAACCCCAGGGCCTGCGCCAGCCCGGCATTGTCGAACCGCACGCCGACCCCGGCTTCGCCAAGCGCCACGCCGAGGCCGAGGAAGACGAGCAGGCCCGGCAGGCCGATCCCGTGGGCGAGCCGGGCCGCCACGATTGCGGCGAGCACCACCACGGCGCCGGTGAGCAGGATGAGGCCGAGATCACCCGTCTTCACGGCCGTCTCCGCATGCCCTGCCGTCACCTCCGGCGCTGGTGGCCACCAGTCTGCCTGATCAGCGATCAGCCGGCCGCGTCCGTACCAGCCAGATGTTGCGGCCGATGGCCAGCCACGTTCCGCGCTGCTGGCGGCTCGCGCACGAGGCCCAGATGCTGGTGGTGGGCTCTCGCGGCCGGGGCGGCCTCAAAGTCATGCTGCTCGGTTCGGTCAGTCAGGCCATCTCCCACCACGCGGCTGGCCCCGTCTGCGCCGTACACTCGCCGGCCGACGATCGCTGAGTGCCACATCACAGTTACCGAACGGCTGCGCTGATCACGTACGGGAACCCCGCCTGGCGTGCGTTCAACGCCATCGGCTGGACCTGGGGCGGGGACTGGCAGTCGCCCAAGGACTACATGCACTTCTCCGCCAACGGCCTGTGAACCAATGCCTCCCACCGCAGCCGGAGCGCTGGGGGGATGTGAGGCATGCGGTGACAGCGTGCAGGTGCGGCCCTCGCCTCCCATTAGCGAGAGCGCCAGGTCTCCGACGGCACCATTCTGACCAACAACCACGTCATCGAGGCCGCGGCAGGCGGCGTCGGCATGATCGCGGCTACATCGGCCGCAGTCCGGCAGCATCGGGGTCGAATTCGCCATCCCGATCGACACCGCCTACCGGGTCGCCAGCCAGCTCATCGGCGGATAGCCCAAGTGGGAACTTTCTGCCAGCCACCTGCGCTGCCTTGCCCGGCAGGGCCGTTGCTCCCGGTGGCGTGGGCCGAAGGACCCTGTGCGGGCCGTCATGGCGGCGTGATGGTTGAGGCAAGCCCGGAAAGAGGTGAGGTTGCCATGGCTGAGACTGCCTACGGGATTCTGGCCGGATATGACGGGTCATGGTGCTCGGAGGAGGCGCTGAGCTGGGCCGTCAGAGAGGCCCGGGCACGCGGGGTGGCACTTACTGTCTGCCATGCGTGGGTTCCCGCGTACCCGGTGTCGCCGGGCGCGGCTGCGTTCGATCTTGCGCGGCAGGGCGGTGAGGAGATCCTCGCCCACGGGGTACGGCACGCGCAGAGCCTGGCCGGGGGGTCGGTGGATGTCGGGCAGGTGCTGACCGCCGGGTCGGCCGCCGCGGCGCTGTGCGGGCACAGCGCCGCCGCGGAAATGGTGGTGGTCGGCTCGCGGGGGCATGGCCTTTTGGCCGGGCTGCTGGGGTCGGTCAGCTCTCAGGTCGGCGCGCATGCGCCCGGGCGGGTGGTGGTGCTGCGGGGGCACTGGCGGCCGGCCGCCGATTATGTGCCGGGCCCGGTCGCGGTCGGCGCTGACGGATCGGCGGCCGCCCAGGCCGCGGTGAAGTTCGCGTTCGAGGAGGCTACGCTGCGGGAAGCTCCGCTGCTGGCGGTGTGCGCCCTGGCGGATACGCCGGGCAGCTTTGGCGGCGCGCCCCGGATGGCCGAGGACTTCGAGCAGCAGATCGCCCGGTGCGAGAAGGACCATCCGGAGGTGTCTGTCCTTCGGCAAGTCGCCGACGGCCCGCCGCGCGCTGCGCTGCTGGCGGCCGCGGCTGAGGCTCAGATGATCGTGGTGGGCTCCCGGGGCCGCGGCGGCATTAAGGGCATGATGCTCGGTTCGGTCAGCCAGGCCTTGCTGCATCACGCGCCCTGCCCGGTCGGCGTCGTCCACCAGCGATGACCCGCCGCGCCGGTCGCCGGTGCCGCTGGTGACCGCTAACCGCCGCAACGCACATCCCGAACGGCTGACGCGCGCAGCCGCCTGCATGCCAGGCGAGCCGATCCCCGCGGCAGCCGTTCGGAATCTAAATGTTTTCACCGAGGCAGGCGGGGAGTGAACGTGCCGAGGCCGGGCGGGGAGAACCGGCGCTGGCGTCCTGCGGTGCCGGGCGTGGCGGTGCTGCGCGGCTACCGGCGGCGGTGGCTGCGCGGGGATCTGGTGGCCGGTGTCACCGTGGCGGCCTATCTGGTCCCGCAGGTGATGGCCTACGCCGGTGTCGCTGGGCTGCCGCCGGTGGCGGGCCCGTGGGCCGCGTTGCCGTTCGCGCAACGTACTGACGTGGTGGACGCCAATCAGGAATTTGCGGATCGCTGGTCAGTCAAGGTGACCGTCGGCGAAATCGATGGCGAGACCCACGCGCGAGCACCTTGTCGGGCGCCTGCGTAGACACGCCCGGCGAACTGCACCAGGGCTGCGACGGCGATCAGGGTAAGCGCGGCGGCGGCCACCGGCTCCCACCAGACGGTCGCGCCCATAGCGATGCGGTTGGGCATGGCCAGTGGCGCGGTCGCCGGGAAGAACGAAGCCAGCTTGGCCATGCCGCTGTCGGGTCGCCCGACGGCAAGGAAAGAAGAGAAGAAGTAGGCCGCGATCAGCACGACCGTCGCCCGGCCCGGCGACGCTTTGGGCGTCCTCGGTCCGCGACGCGAGCGACCCGAGCGCGCCGTACGCCGTCGCGTAGAGGGCGTAGCCGAGCACGAACCACACGACGGCCCACGCCAGCACGCTGCCGCGGGCGGCTGGGAGGTCGGCGGAGCCGGCCGTCGCCGTGACCGCGAGCGCGACCAGCGCGGTCACACCGATCTGGGGGAGCCCGATAAGCCCGATGCCGGCCACCTTGCCTGCCAGAAGGTTGCGGGCCGGAATGCGGGCCAGAAGCACCTGCCTCGCCGGCGGCGAGGCTCCCGTAGCGATTAGTGCGCGCCGTGGTACCGGCCGCGCTGCGAACGTGCACCCATCCAGGGCCGCCACCGGCCCGAATCGCTTGATCGCCCCGTCGAACTCAAGCACGCCACTTGCCTCTGATCCCACAATCGGTCGCCGGGCGTGGCGGCCGGTAGGGCACAACGACCCCCCTCCCGTCTCAGCATTCCGGCGGTGCTCCGGCCAGCCGACCCGCCCAGATCACCACCCAGACCGCGCAGCCGGGGCGTACGCCCAACAATGATGCGCCTGGCATGAATGCGCGGGACTCTCAGGAAGATCGTGTGGTGCGAGCCAGCCTCCGCACCGGTTTGCCCGGCTCGAGGACGCGCCGGCTACCTCAGTGCGCCGCTCACACCGCCCCGGGACACCATCGCTGCCGGCATCTGCCCGGCGGTGCATCTGCCGTCCTGACCACGTAGTTCTGCCCGGGACCGAAGTCCTGCATGACGAGGCCATCTGGCTCCTGCGCGAGTCAGCCAGGCAGGCGATCGTGATGATGAAAGGGGGAGTGTGTCATGGCATCGGATAACACCACCACGCGTGAGCAGGTGCTGCGCGACAGGGCGGTCGCCCAGCTCAAGAAGCAACGTGACTTCCGCGGACATCTCCTCGTCTACGTGCTAGTCAACTCGTTCTTGGTGCTGATCTGGGCGATGACCGGTCGGCACGGGTTCTTCTGGCCGGTGTTTCCCATCGTGGGCTGGGGGATCGGCGTGATTATGAACGCCTGGGACGTGTACGGCCGCCGGGAGATCACCGAAGACGACGTTCAGCGCGAGATGGAACACTTGAACAAATAGCCGATGGCGGATCGCGCGGCTAGCTCGGCGACGATGATGCGGGCAGGTCGCCGCCGGCCAGCAGCGGGACGCGGATGATCTGCGGGTCCTTGTCGCTGGCCGGTTCGGCGCGGCCGCCGAGCAGATCGCGTGCGGCTTGTCGCTCGTCACGGTTGTGTGCACCATGAGCTCGCCCTTGACCGGCGCCACCCCACTTGCCGTCGACGAAGTTCTCATAGCGCGGCGCGACCGGCACGATGCTGCCTGGCTGACCAGGCGAAATGTACTTCACTTTGGCCTCCTCGATAGTCCTTCATGATCGACGCAACGCCTGGCCATGACCTGCCTGTAGGGCCGCGGGTACGGGTGTGACGCTGGTAGGGAGGCGGGCGAAAGTCCTGCCCATCGTGGCCTTTAGCCTCATGCTCCGCGTGAGCAGCCCGACAAGTCTGCAGGTAGGCGCGAAGAGGAAACAGACGCGCCGTCCGGCGCCGCCACAATCCCATGATGCGCTTGAGTGGAGCGGAGGGACTGATGAACACCGCTGGCGCGCCGCCGCTTTCGGTTCACCCGTTCGTGCGCGGCATGGCAGACGAGCACATCTCCCGGCTCGACCAGGCCACCAGATACATCAGCGTTCCCGCTCGCCACCGGCTGTTCGACGAAGGCGGGACGGCCGATCATTTCTGGCTCATCGAGGCCGGTCAGATCGCCCTTGACCTGGCCATGCCCGGGTATGGCCGAGTCATCATCGAAACCCTCGGCCGGGGCGACGTGATCGGCTGGTCATGGCTGTTCCCGCCGTACCAGTGGCAGCTCGGTGCCGTCACTTTGCAGCCCACCCAGGCGTTCGAGCTGGATAGCCGGGCGGTGCTGGCACTGTGTGACGCCGATCCGGTCTTCGGCCACGAGCTCACCCGCAGGTTCATCCCCGTGGTGGTGCGCCGGTTGCAGGCGACCAGGAGCCGGCTGATTGCCGTTTACGGCCGCCCGCAAACTGAGTCATGACCTTTTAAGGCGCTTCCGCATTCGCGTGCGTTTCCGGCGTGCCCACCGGTACGCGCGCCCGGGCGGCGGACGGGCTGCGCATCTGCATCAGGGACACGCCCAGCCCGTAGGTCAGGAACTGATCCTCGGGGAGGACCTCAAGGACCTGCCTGCGGTCGGTCGGCCGGGATCTGCGCGCCCGGCGGGGGCGGGCGTTCGACGACGTGGAAGCGGTGCGCAGCTGGCTGGTCGGCCAGGACTGGTGCACCGGCCGGATCGGGGTGATCGGCTTTTGCATCGCGGCGGGTTCGCCCTGCTGCCCGCCCCCGGTGGTCCTGGGCGTGGGTTGCCGCGCGGATCTCTGCAAGGTCAACAGCATCTTGTGCCATGCTCTGGGCGAGCTGCCTGGTGGGATCCCCAACCGGTCCGCTGGAATAGCCACACCGGACGCGCGGCGAGCGCGTCACGGAACCGAGTCACAAACTCTTTCGCTGGTGCAAGCCAGTGCCCCATGTAGACGGCGCTGCCGAGAATCACCGCGTCGTAGCCGTCCACAGTACTGACATTCCCGGGAGGAAGGACTGTCGCCCTGAAGCCATGTCCGGCGAGCACGTCACCGATCGCCTGGGCGATCTCGGCGGTCGCGCCGTACTTCGACTCGGCCGACACCAGTACGCTCAGTTCGTATCTCTGGCCGCGCGGCGGGTCCTGGAGCTGTCACGGTGGCCGTCTCCTTTCCTTTCCGCCGCGGTCTGGCATCTGTGTGCTGGACCGGCCTGGCCTATCCCTGCGACTAAGGCGCCTCGCCAGCTCCTTGATGTGGTCGCGGCGTTCCTGCACGGGCGCCGGCCCAATGTCCGCGGCCACAGCGTGTGCACCGAGTGCAAGCGGGCCGGGATCACCTGCGTGATGGTCGCCCACGGCACGCCCTGCCTCGGGCCGGTAACCCAGGCCGGCTGCGGCGCGCTGTGCCCGTCGTACGGCCGCGGCTGTTACGGCTGCTTCGGCCCGATGGAGGCCCCGAACACCGCGGCGCTGTCCGCCTGGTGGCAAAAGCTCGGCGTGGACCACCCGGACCTGGCCCGGGTGTTCCGCACCTTCAACGCAGGCGCAGATGCTTTCCGCAAGGAGTCCGAGGCCCATGACGCACGGTAGCCGCCGCGGCCGTTCGGTCACCGTGCCGGCACTGGCCCGGGTAGAAGGGGAGGGCGGGCTGGAGGTGATCGTAGATGACGGCCAGGTGGTGGAGGCGCGGCTGGACATCTACGAACCGTCGCGGTTCTTCGAGGCGCTGCTGCGCGGCCGGCGCCACACCGAGCCACCGGACATCACGGCACGGATCTGCGGGATCTGCCCGATCGCCTACCAGATGAGCGCGTGCGCGGCCATCGAGGACGCCTGCGCTGTGCAGGTCTCTGTGCCGATCCGAGCGCTGCGCCGGCTCATCTACTGCGGCGAGTGGATCGAGAGCCACGCCCTGCACATCTACCTGCTGCACGCGCCGGACTTCCTCGGCTACCGAAAGCGGCATCCACATGGCCCGCGACCACCCAGATCTCGTGCAGCGGGGCCTGCGGCTGAAACAGGCCGGCAACCGGCTGATGGAGGTGGTCGGCGGCCGCTCCGTCCACCCGGTCAACGTCCGCATCGGCGGCTTCTACCGCGCGCCGGACCGCCGCGACCTGCAAGCCCTCACCGGGGAACTGGAATGGGCGCGCCAGGCGGCCGCCGAGACCGTCGAGTGGGTGGCCACCTTCCCCTTCCCCGGCTTCGAGACGGACTACCAGTTCGTGTCCCTTAGTCACCCCAGCGAGTATCCGATCACCGAAGGCCGCATCGTCTCTAACCACAGCCTGGACATCGGCGTCCGCGACTACGACCAGCACTTCGCTGGGCAGCACGTCAAGCACTCCACTGCCCTGCACTCGCATCTGCGCGACGGCGGAACGTACTTGGTCGGGCCGATGGCCCGCTACAGCCTCAACGCGGGCCTGCTCCCGGACTCGGCCGCGGCCGCCGCCCGCGCCGCGGGCCTGGGCCCCACCTGCACCAACCCCTTCCGCAGCATCATCGTGCGGGCCGTAGAGACGCTGTACGCGTGCGACGAGGCGCTCCGGCTGATCGAAACGTACGAGCCGCCCGATCCGCCGGCGGTCGACGTCCCGCCCCAGGAAGCTACCGGGTTCGGCTGCACCGAGGCGCCCCGCGGACTCCTGAACCACAGGTACCGGATCGCCGCCGACGGCACGATCACCGACGCCAAGATCGTCCCGCCGACGTCGCAGAACCAGCGGGCCATCGAAGCCGATCTTCGCGCGTTCGTTCAGGACCGTCTCGATCTGCCGCACGAGCGGCTGACCTGGGAATGCGAGCAGGCAGTGCGGAACTACGATCCGTGCATCTCATGCGCCACACACTTTCTCGACCTACGGGTGCAGCGCACGTGAACGCCGAGGAGCGCGACCGCGAGAAGGGCCCGGCACTGGTGATCGGCCTCGGCAACCGGTACCGCAGCGACGACGCCGCCGGGCTTGCCGTCGCACACCGCATCCGCGACATCGGCCCTGCCGGTGTAGAGGTGATCGAGATGGAGGGGGAGCCGGTCTCACTGATCGACACCTGGACCGGTGCCTCCCAGGTGTACCTGATCGACGCCGTGTCGTCCGGCGGCGAGCCAGGAACGGTGTACCGGTTCGACGCCACGCCGCAGCCTCCGCCGACCCAATTCCGCAACCGCGGCACGCATACGTTCAGCATCGCCGATGCCGTGGAGCTGGCCCAGGCACTCGGTCAGCTGCCGCGCCAGCTGACCACCTATGGGATCGAAGGTGCCATGTTCGGGGCGGGAGTCGGCCTGTCACCGGAAGCGGAGAAAGCAGTGGCGGCTGTGGCGGCCCGGCTACTGGACGAGCTCACACGGGACGGAGGCCGCCGCTGATGTGCCTGGGCAAGATTGGCGTCGCCACGAGGGTATGGCAGGACGGCGGCCGGCCATCGCGGGACGAGTTCACACCGAGGAGATCACCGATCAGCAGCATGATCAGGTGGACCACCAAGTCTGACCACAACGACATACGGCCGACGGCTGTCTGGTCATACACACGGTCGACCGATGTCCAGGTCAGCGACGGTATCGGACGAGCTTGGTCGTACCTTACGAGCTACTTTCCTGCCCCGATTATGCCGTTTTCTTCGGCTCGTCCCCGATCGGACGGGTCAGCTTGTGGACACGCAGCCCGGCAGACCGGGCACGGGTTGACTGACCGGTGTCGTAGGTCAGGAGCGCGACTCCACACCCAGCGAGCGGCTGGATCATCAGAGCCCTGTCGATAGTCTCGTCATCATTGATGGGCAAGCGGACACGACCGGGCGGGTCGAAGACGAGTTCGATGGTGACTTCACCGCGGGGGATACCGCCCGAGCCCAAGGCGGAGAAGTTTTCGGCCCTGAGCCGAGCTGGTTCGGTTGAGCTGGCGAATACCCGATCAAGTACGGCGAGCGTGTGGCTGGCGCGCCAGCGCTCATGGTTGTTCTTGGACTTCTTCAGTCCGTCTAGCTCATCAACGACGACAATCGGTACGAGCACGTGAACCGGGTCTCCCCTGATCTTGAGCAGTGGCGCGAAGTCCAGAGCCTCCAGCTTGTCCTCATGCTCGATGTAGACGCTGGTGTCGGCTACCACGAATGCGCCGGGGTCTGGACCAGCGCTTGACCTGTGCGCCCAGGGTCTTGATCGCGTCCTCGAATGCGTCTACTCGTTGGGTCAGTTCAAGCGATACCAGACCGTTGAGGACTCGCTGGGTGCCTGCGTCCAGTCCGGTCATGCTTTCAAACCTGGACAGCAGCCCGTTCATATCCCCGGGTCTGGACTAGCAGGTCAAGATTGGCGGCCGTGATCTGGTTGCCAAGCTGTTGCGCCGCGAGCGTGGGCCGAATGACCGGAGCTGATCATTCGGCATAAGAGGTCTAGACCAGTACAGCGCGAAAGTACAGCAACCGGACTGTACAACAGGGACCGAACGGGCACGTCCAGGGACGGCGCCTATGTCCGTGACCTTGCCGGGAGCGGGGGAGATGCACTGGTGTCCAGTATCTACGGATCAGACGGTCAGCCACCAGCCACTGCTTTGGCATCATCAATGCATGACTAGCTCCGGCCTCGAATACCTCGCACGAACCGCCTACGAAGCCCACCGTGGCGCCTCCCCCGCATCTCTCCCGCCGTGGGAAGACACCACCGAGCAGGAGCAGCAAGCCTGGAGAGCCGCCGTGTCCGCCGTCGCCGTGCAGACCGGCAGCACCCTCATCGAGGAGGCACCCTCCACCCGGTCCGTGGTCATCCAGGCCGGAGACGAGCGCCACACCTTCCACACCGGCTTCACCGTCGGCCGCCAAGGCGATCTCGCCATCCGCGACGACTTTGCCTCCAGCCACCACGCCCGCTTCCAGATCGCCCACGGCCTGTGGTTCGTCGAAGACCTCGGCTCAACCAATGGCACCCGGCTCAACGGGCGTCGCTTCAACGCGCCGCAGCGGCTGAAGAAAGGCGACAAGATCAGGATTGGGCACACCGTCATTACCGTGGTGTCGGCATGAGCGAGATTCCGGCCTGGCATATCCAAGCCTTGCCGCGATAATGCGTAGCTCCCTATGCCAGGCGAGTCCGGAGACTCGAACGCGCCCAGACGGCAGATTCTTTGGTCTCGCGGGGTATGCGCGGGATGATCTTCTGGCTCCTGGCATGCAAGACAACCAGCAGCGCATGTCAGAACCGACGTGTGCGCGGAACGACTAGCGATCTTGAAACCGCCAGGCGGAAAGCTTTCGGGACCTCTGGCTCCGGGATGGGGGTGCACTGCTGACATGAGAGCCGGTAGGTAGCTGAGCGAGGCTGATCATCACGCCCGCCATCGGCCCAGGCCCGCAGCAGCCCTCGCGCCAGACCACATTCCAGAGCGCTGAGCAGCGGCCGGGGACCTGGCCGCGTCCGCCAGCGCGGTGCGCCGGTGCGCCGCTCAAAGCGCCGGTCCGGGGGCCGGGGCGAGGGTGGGCTGCGGTGATGTCTGCTGTGCTGCGGCGCCCTGTGTCGCGGCGCCGTGCGTCGCATGGATGGTTTGCCTGTTTCTCATGGCACCGAGCGTGGCCGGGCCGCCATTGTGCTGTCTGGTGCCGAACGTCCCGGCGCTGCCCGCCGAACGTCATTACCCCCTAGGGGTATAGGGTGTCATCGTGGGCTGGGAGGTCCATAGGAGGCTGTCATGGGTATCGCCGATATCGCCGTGGCCAGGTGGGCATCGGGGTGGTCGGCTACCAGACCGACGATTACCCGTCGGCGGCGACGAAACGGGACGCGCACCCCCAACACACCGGGCTGTTCGAGGGTACTTTCGAAGTCCCCCCGGACCTGCCCGCCGAGCTGCGCGTGGGGGTCTTCGCCGAAGCCCGATCGCACCAGGTGTGGGTACGCACGTCGAACGCGAGCGCCAAGCCGTAGTCCGACGCCATCCGGGACGTTCGGGGTCTGGCCATCAAGCTGCTCGACTTGCCCGGCGAGAAGATACCGGAAAGCGACGAGGCGAACACCCAGGACTTCGTGCCGCTCAGCACGCCCAACATGCCGCTGGGAACTGTCCGGCTGTTCCACGACGCCATCGTCTACAGCACCCAGTACACGCCGCTTCTGTTCGCCGCCAAGATGATCCTCACCGGCAGGTCACGCGTACTCAAGGAGCTGGACGCGGCCCGGATCCGGCCCACGTCCCCCTTGAGATCCGGTACTGGAGCACGACACCGTACCGGTTCGGCGCCAACCGGGTGGTCAAGTACTCGCTCCTGCCGACCTCAGACGCCACGAGCGCGCTCCCGCCGCCGCTGGCCGACGACTATCTGAGCGCGGCAATGGAGACACGACTCTCTCGGGAGGGGGTCAGCTTCGCGCTCGCCGTACAGGTCCGAGCCGACGGCATGCCCGTCCACGACGCCGCCCCCCGTTGGGACGAGACCGTCTCGCCGTTCCAGACGGTCGCGACGCTTACCATTCCGGCGCAGGTGTTCCGCCCGGCGTTGCCGATGCAGTTCATCCACGAGGAGGACGTCGGGCAGGCGTTCGTGCTCTGCACCGTCGCCACCGGTCCCCCCGGCGCCTACAACATCACCGGCGACGGTGTGGTCACCGCCGTCGACGTCGCCCGCGAGCTCGGCTTCATCCCGATACCCTTGCCCGCCGGGCCCTTCCACTCGGCCGCCCGGGTAGTGTCGGCGCTGCCGGCCCTGCCGCCCGCCGCGCAGTGGCTGGAGGCGTGCGGCGCACCGGGAGGAAGCCTATCTGCGTACCGACACCGGCCAGCTGGCTCGTTCCCTGCCCGGCTTCGGCCAGATCGGCGCTCCCGCGCTGGTCGCCGACATAGGCCGGCCCGGCCGGTTCGCCGGCGGCGCCGCCTTCAAGTCCTACACCGGCCTGGCGCCCAGGGCCTCAGAGACCGGCGACACCGACCGCAAACGCGAGCCGATGAGCAAGGCCGGACCCTCGCGGCTGCTCACCACACCGATCCGCGCCGCCGACCACGCCCGCAGACACGACCCCCAGCTGGCCAGAATCTACTACATCCAGATGACCGAACGCGGCGCAGGCCACCTGAAAGCCACCTGCGGGGTCGCCGCCCACCTGGCC
>WNGF01001044.1_pt1 | contig 40698 bp, 32 predicted proteins | sample 5400641 | NCBI WGS metagenome assembly WNGF01 (sample SAMN13153371, study PRJNA577476) | soil metagenome | isolation source: 80 cm soil or saprolite under grassland replicate 2 | place: USA:California | collected 2016-06-15 | reverse complement strand
CGGCCCGCTGTTCGTCGCGGGGGCCGTCCTCGCGGTGGTGGCCATCGTGGCCGGGGTGGTACTGGTCCGCGCGAACGGCGACCGGCGCCCCGCCGCCCGGCCCACCTCCACCGCGGGCGCCGGCGTTCGGGTGTGCGCGGTGTCCGGCTCGCCCGGTCCCGACGGTGCCCGGTTCCGGGCGCCGGTGGCCCGGGCCCTCCGCTCCGCCCGCCGGGAGCTCGCCGTCTCCACCGAGCTGGAGGCGGTGACCGGCCCCCAGGAGTTCGCCGCCGCCCTGGAGCGGTTCGGCGCCGGGGGGTGTGACCTGGTGATCGCCGTGGGCTCGGAGGCCCCGGCGGCCACCGACGCCGTCGCCGGAGACCACCCGGACACCCATTTCGCGGTCCTCGGAGCGTCCGGGCTCTCGGATCGGCCGAACGTCCTGGCCGTGCGGTTCCATCCCGAGCAGGCCGCCGTGCTGGCCGGCTACGTGGCGTGTGCGGTGTCCACCACGGGCATCGTGGGAGCGTTCGGCGGGGCCAGGACGCCGCAGGTCGAGGCCGTGCTCGACGGGTTCGCCGCCGGGGTACAGCGCTGCCGCAAGGACTACGTGGGGGTGGGACGCCTGCTGGGATGGCAGCCCGACACGATGACCGGCCGGTTCGCCCGGTCCCCGGACGACGTCGAGGGTGGCCGTACGGCCGGCCAGCGCCTGGTGACCTACGGGGCCGACGTGGTGTTCGCGGCGGCCGGACGGGCCGGCAGGGGAGCCGCCGAGGTGGCCATCGGCGTGGGGGACGTGGCGATGGTCGGGTTCGGGACCGACCAGGGGGCCACCGCCCACGTGCCGGACGTGTGGCTCGCGAGCGTCCAGGAGCACGCGTCGGCCATGGTCCGCTTGCTGATCGACCTGGAGGTCGGCGGCTCGTTCCGTCCGGGGGTCGTCGAGGCCACCATGGCGAACGGCGGCGTGGGGCTGTCGGCCCTCCGGGGCACGGCCGGCTCCGTCAGCCTCGCGGTCCAGTACAAGTTGGGCGTGCTCCGCGACGGGCTCGCCGCCGAGACCGTTCCCACCACGCCGTCCCCGCCCGCGAGTCCGGCTCCGACTGCCACGCCGGCCCCGACCCCCGGGGTGCCGACGCCGGACGCGTCCTGACCCCTCAGAACGCCCCGGGGGCGGGGAGCACGATGAACGTCGCGCTGGCCCGGGCCAGGAGGCGGTCCCCGGAGTCCACCACGTCGGCCTCCCCGTAGCCCATCCGCTGGCCCAGGTGGATGGAACGCCCCCGCCCGATGATCCGGGTTCCTTCCCCCTTCGACACGAAGTGCACGTTGAGCTGGGCGGTGCGGTGCGTGAACCCGGTCCGGAGCATCGATCGCAGCGCCAGGCCGATCGACGTGTCGGCCACCGCGGCGATGATCCCGCCGTGGACGATGCCCTGGGGGTTGAAGTGCTGCGGCGCGAGGTCCATGGCCACCTCGGCCTGCCCGCCCCCGACCGACAGGAGTTCCATCCCGGCCCACTGGTGGAACGGCGAGTTCCTGATCCGGACCTTGAGCTCCTCCAGGTAGCGGGGGTCGAGCTCCTGGGAGACGTCCTCGCCGTCCATGTCCCCTCCTCCGGGTGCGTCCGGGATCACCCTGTCGTCCGCGCGGGACACTAGCCCATCGCGCGATACTCGTCCGACACCGGCGAAAGGACCCCAGCGTGGAACCGAGCGAGATCTGGGAGCGGATCGTGAAGGCCGACGAGGCGCTGAAGTACGCCACCGAGGACAAGGCCGAGGTCCGCCGCCGGCAGGCGGAGGGCCTCCTGCGCGAGGCCCTGGCCGAGGCCCGAGCCGCCGGCAACATTCCGCTCCAGGAGCAGGCCCTCACGCGCCTGCGGGATCTGGGCGTCCCCGACGCCTGAGCGTGTTCGGCGTCCGGCCGGCGTCTGGGGCCGCCTAATCCGAGCTGGAGCTACTCCTTGATGTAAGGCTTGCCGTCGGCCGCCGGCGCCCGGCTCCGACCGGCCACCCCCGCCACCACCAGGATCGTCACCAGGTACGGGGCCATCAGCAGGAACTCCGACGGGATCGGCACGGCCAGGATCGACAGCTTCGTCTGCAACGAGTCGGCGAACCCGAACACGAGGGCGGCCATGAACGCCCCGATGGGGTTCCACCGGCCGAAGATCATCGCGGCGAGGCCGATGAACCCCCGCCCGGCGCTCATGTTCTCGTCGAACCGGCCCACCGCCCCGAGCGTGAGGTACGCGCCGCCGATCCCGGCCACGATCCCGCCAAGGATGACGTTGCGGTACCGGGTGAACAGGACCCGGATGCCCACCGTGTCGGCCGCCTTGGGGTGTTCGCCGACCGCCCTGACCCGCAGCCCCCATCGCGTGTAGTACAGCCCGAAGTGGATGGCCGCGACGAACAGGAACATCAGGTACACGAAGATGTTCTGGCGGAACAACACCGGCCCGATGATTGGGATCTTCGACAGGACCGGGAGGGCGACCGGGTCGAACGTTCCCGGGCTGTTGAGGGACACGTTCCGCTGGAGGAACCGGGCCGAGAGATAGCTCGTCGCTCCCAGCGCGAAGATGTTGATGAACACGCCCACGATGATCTGGTCCACCCGGTATCTGATGGCCAGGACCGCCAGGAGCCAAGCCAGTGCCGCCCCCACCAGGGCCCCGCTGATCAGCCCGATCCACAGGCTGTGCGAGACGCTGCCCACGAACGCGCCGGTGAACGCCCCCGACAGGAGCATGCCCTCGATCCCGACGTTGATCACCGCCGACCGTTCGCACAGGACCCCCGAGAGGGCCCCGAAGGTGATCGGGACCGACAGGCCGATCGTGGTCTGGAGCATCCCGATCAGGTTGAACGACTTGTCCCGGGCGGCCCAGGTCAGGAACGCCACCACGAACAGGGCGACCACGATGCCCAGCACCGCGTTGGCCTTGCGCCCGAATCCCTTGACCAGCTGCCAGCCCCCCAGGAACAGGCACGCCGCACCCAGCACGTAGGAGGTGGCCCGGGACGGAAGGTCGAGGTCCCCGATGTGCCAGGCCTGTTCCGTGTTCACCGGGTTGAGCCCGAACTTCGAGGACAGGCCGCCCTTCGCCCCGAGGCCGAAGCCGAGGATCATGAAGGCTCCGAGGGCCAGGAAGAAGAACCCCATGATCTTCTGGCGGCGGCTCACCGCGACGGGAACGGCGGCGGGCGTGGCCACAGCGCTCATCCTCCCCACCCCTTCGTGAACACCTCGGGGCCGACCACCCGGCGGGCCCGGATCCGGTAGATCGCCCGGACCAGTGCGGGTGCGGCGACGAACATGATGATCAGGGCCTGGATGACCGTGACGATGTCCACCGGGGTGGCCGTGGCCGCCTGCATGTTCCGCGACCCCGCCTTCAGGATTCCGAACAGGAACGCGGCCGCCACCACGCCTGAGGGCTTGGCCTTGCCCACCAGGGCCAGGGCGATGGCGTCGAACCCGAACCCCGAGGAGAACCCAGGGGTCAGGCTGGGCGTGGGACCGGTCAGCTGGGCCGAGGCGGCCAGCCCGGCGACCCCTCCGGCCAGCGCCATCACGGTGACGAATGTCCGGGTGGGGCTCATGCCCGCCGCCCGGGCTGCGGTGGGGTTCGCGCCGACGGCCTTGAACTCGAACCCGATCGTGGTCCGGTTCAGCAGCCAGGCCACGCCGGCCGCCACTCCCAGCGCGATCAGGATGTTCACGTTGGCCCGGTAACCCGACCCAAACAGGTGTGGCATGGCGCTGGTGACCGGCTTGGAGATGGGGTCGAACCTGTCGGGACGCCGGTAGAAGTGCGTGGTCAACAGGTAGTCGGCCAATCGATACGAGACGTAGTTGAGCATGATGGTCGTGATGACCTCGTGGGCCCCTGTCCTGGCCTTCAGGATGCCGGGGATGGCCCCCCAGATTGCCCCTCCCAGGAAGCCGGCGCCGACGATGAGGGCCAGGTGGAGGGGCCCGGGCATCCCGGCGAACGAGAACCCCGCCGCCGTCGCGGCGATGGCCCCCACGGTGATCTGCCCCTCGGCGCCGATGTTGAACAGCCCGGCTCGGAACCCGATGGCCACCGACAGGCCGGCGAAGATCAGCGGCGTGGTGACGAGCAGCATCTCGGAGACGGCGCTGGCGCTGCCGAAGGCCCCCAGGAACAGCGCCTTGTACGCGTTGTACACGACCTGGCCGAAGACCTTGAGGGTTCCCCCGGGGTCGGTGAACAGGTACGGCCAGTTGTCGAGGGCCGTCTGGTCGGTGCCGATGATGATCAGCGCGCCGATGACCAGCGCGGTGATGATGGCCAGGCTCGGGACCGACAGCGCCTGGAGGATGGAGCCGGCCTTGCCCCCCGCCACGAGGTCGCCGGCCGCGAGCGCTCCGGTGTCCTCGGCCGCCGCCGGGGCCTGTGTCGGGAGCGCGTCCGCCTCCGGCTCGCCGTCCTCCGGCTCGCCGGGCTTGGCGCCGCGCTGCTTGATCTCAGCCACCGGCCGCCTCCTTCGCCGGTTCCTCGAGCGAGACCCCGGCCATGAGCAGGCCGAGCTGCTCTCGGGTGGCCTCGCCGGCGGGGATGACGGCCACGATCTGGCCCCGATACATCACCGCGATGCGGTCGGCCAGCGACATCACCTCGTCCAGCTCCGAGGAAACGATGAGCACCGCGGTTCCCTCGTCGCGCTTCTGGACGATGCGGGCGTGGATGTACTCGATCGACCCCACGTCCAGCCCCCGCGTCGGCTGGCTGGCGATGAGCAGCTTGATCGGCCGGGAGAACTCCCGGGCCACGATGACCTTCTGCTGGTTGCCGCCCGACAGGGTCGATGCGGGCTGCAGGACCGACGGCGTCCGGATGTCGAAGTCCTTGGCCCGTTGCTCCGCCGCCTCCAGCACGGCCTTGTCGTCCCGGACGATCCACCGTGCGAACGGTTCCCAGTCGTAGGTGTCGAGCACCAGGTTGTCGGCGATCGAGAAGTCGACGATCAGGCCATCCTTCTGGCGGTCCTCCGGGACGTGGCCCACGCCGGCCCCCAGGACCTGGTGGGCCGAGGCCTTGGTGACGTCCCGGCCGGCGAACCGTACGTGGCCGGCATCGACGTGCCGGAGGCCGGTCAGGGCCTCCACCAGCTCGGTCTGGCCGTTGCCCTGGACCCCCGCCACGCAGACGATCTCGCCGGAACTGACCTCGAACGACACCCCGTTCACGGCGCTCTGGCCTCTCTGGTCCACCACCACCAGGTCATCCACCTGCAGGACCACGTCCTTTGGCTCCGCCGCCTCCTTGTCCACCTCGAGCTGGACGGCCCGGCCCACCATCATCGATGCCAGCTCCTCCTCCGAGGCGTCTCCGGGAGTGGTGGTCCCCACCACGCGGCCTCGGCGGAGGACCGTGATGCGATCGGCGATGGCCAGCACCTCCTTCAGCTTGTGGGTGATGAAGATGATGGACTTCCCGGCCTTCTTCAGGGACCGCATGACCGCGAACAGCTCCTCGGTCTCCTGCGGCGTGAGGACGGCGGTGGGCTCGTCGAGGATGAGCACCTCGGCATCGCGGTAGAGGGCCTTCACGATCTCCACGCGCTGCTGCACGCCTACGGGGAGCTGTTCCACCAGGGCGTCCGGCGGGACTTCGAGCCCGTACTGCTCGCTGATCTGGGCGACCCTTCCGCGGGCCGCGCCCCGGTCGAGGATCCCCACCAGCTTCCCGAAGGCCGCGCCGCCCCGGGTGGACTCCACCCCGAGCATGATGTTCTCGGTCACCGTGAACACCGGGACCAGCATGAAGTGCTGGTGGACCATGCCGAGTCCCGCTGCGATGGCGTCGCCGGGGCTGGCGAACTTCACGGGTTTGCCCTCGATCAGGATCTCGCCGTCGTCCGCGTGATACAGCCCGTACAGCACGTTCATCAACGTGGTCTTGCCGGCCCCGTTCTCCCCGAGCAGCGCGTGGATCTCCCCCGGCTCCACCACGAGGTTGACGTGGTCGTTCGCGATCACGCCGGGGAACCGCTTGGCGATGTCCTTCAGCTCGAGACGCACGGAGTCGTTTTTCCCCCTGCGGATCATCGCCCGGGGCGCCCGAGGGCGCAAGAAGAGGGGTGCCGGGTCGCCGGCACCCCTCTTCCCCGCAGCGGACGTGCCTCTACTTGAGGTAGTCCTTCGGGTCAACCGAGATCGACCCGTCGATGATCCCCGCCTTCAGCTCGTCGAGCTTGCTCGCGAGGTCCGAGGGGACCTTGCTCTCCAGGTTGTGGAATGGCGCGATGCCGACGCCGCCGTTCTCCAGCGTGCCGGTGTAGATGCCACCCTTGAACGACCCGTCGATGACCTGCCCCATGGTGTCGCTCACCGCGATGTCCATGTTCTTCTGGATCGAGGTCAGCCACAGGTCGCCGTACTCTGGAGCCGAGACGAACTGGTCGGTGTCGACACCCACCATCAGCACGTTCCCGGCATCCTTGGCCGCCGCCGCGGCGCCCAGGCCCACGGGCCCGGCCACCGGCAGGATGATGTCGGCGCCCTCGGAGATGAACTGCTCCGTGACCTGCTTGCCCTTGTTCTGGTCCTCGAAGTCCCCGGTGAACGTCCCGTCCTGCTTCTTCGGGTCCCACCCGAGGAGCTTGACGTCGGTCCCGTTGTCCTTGTTGTAGGACAGGATGCCGGCCGCGAACCCGTTCATGAAGATCGTCACCGGCGGGATGTTGATGCCGCCGAACGTGCCGATCTTGCCCGACGTCGACATGCCTGCCGACAGGTATCCCGCCAGGAACGCCGCCTGGTCCGTGGAGAACGTCAGGCCGAGCACGTTCGGGATCGTCGGGTCGTACGCGAAGTCGACGATCGCGAAGTCCTGGTCGGGGTTGTCCTTGGCCGCCTTCTCCGTCGCGTCGCCGAGCAGGAACCCGACAGTGACGATGAGGTCGCACTTGCCGATGAACGCCTGGATGTTCGGCGCGTAGTCGTCCTCCGTCTGGGACTCCAGGAACTTCGGCGTGATGCCGTACTTCGTCGCCGCGTCGGTCAGGCCCTTGTACGCGGTGGCGTTGAAGCTCTTGTCGTCGATCCCACCGGTGTCGGTGACCTCGCACCCCGTGAGGCCGGCGCCCGGTAGCGCCGACGGACTCGGCGGCGCGACGCTGGTCGTCGCAGTGGTTGCCGGCGGGGCCGGGCTCGACGCTTCCGGCGTCTTCTTCTTGCATGCCGAGGCCACCAGCGTGAGCACCGCAAGCACGGCGACCACGCGGAACAGTTTCTTCATCCTGCCTCCTTCCCCTCGAGCGCACGCCCGTCTCTTCCATGACATACGGGAGCCGCTCCCCCTACAGGTCGACTACGGCGCATACTCTGGCGCGTCCGGCCCAGCGGGTCAAGGTCAGAGGTGACCCGGATTCGTCCTGGTTCGTCCGCCCCGCCCCTGCGGGAGGCTCGGCCAGGCACACGACCCCTATCCCTCGGTGCCGAACAGGCGGTCCCCGAAGTCGCCCAGGCCCGGGAGGATGTAGCCCCGGTCGTTGAGCTGGCGGTCCAGGGCGGCGGCGAAGATCGGGATGTCCGGGTGCTCCGCCTCGAGCTTGGCGACCCCCTCCGGCGCGGCCACCACGCACACGAACCGGATCCCGGCGGGTTCGCCCTCCTTCACCGCGGCGCACGCCGCAGCCCCGGAGCCGCCGGTGGCCAGCATGGGGTCGAGGACCAGGACCTGCCGCCCGGCCAGCGGGGGCATCTTCCGGTAGTAGGACTGGGGCAGCAGGGACGCCTCGTCGCGCTCCAGCCCAACGTAGCCCACCGCCACCTCCGGGAACAGCTCGGTGACGGCCTCCAGCATCCCCAGGCCGGCCCGCAGGATGGGGACCGCCACCAGGTCCGCGTCGATGAGCGTGCCCCGGCTGTCCTCGAGGGGTCCCTGGATGTCGGCCTCCCGCGTGGGCAGCCCCCGCACGGCTTCCAGGACCAGCGCCAGCGTCAGGCGCTTCGTGAGCGTCCGGAACACCGGCGGCGTCGTGCGCGAGTCGCGGAGGGAGACCAGGAGGTGCTGCGCCAGTGGATGGTCGACCACGGTGAGCGTCACGGCGGGCGAAATCCTACGCTGACCTGAGGAAGGGGGTTGATTGAACTCGGTGGAATCGGGGATACTCTCGCCACGATGCAGCGGTTCTTCTTTACCTGGTGGTATTTCGCGGGGCGACGCCCGGCGTAGTCACCTGTATCGAAGAGCCACCACAGGGACCCCGGGCACGAGACCCGGGGTCTTTCTCTTTTCCCCGGGTGGCCCGGCCGAACGGGAGGTCGGAATGGTGGTCGTGATGAGGACGGACGCGACGGAGGCGGACGTCGAGCACGTCGTGGACCGGGTCCGGGAGGCCGGCGGCGACGCGTTCGTGTCCAGGGGGAAGTTCCGGACGATCATCGGGCTGGTCGGGGACACCGAGGCCTTCCTGTCGATGCCGCTCGCCACGCTGCCCGGCGTGGACCAGGTGGTGAAGGTCGGCAAGCCCTACAAGCTGGTGGCCCGGGAACTCCATCCCCAGCTCACCACGGTGCGCGTCGGGGATGCGGCGATCGGCCGGGCCACGTTCTCGATGATCGCCGGTCCGTGCGCCGTGGAGACCCGGGAGCAGGCCCTGGGCGCGGCCCGCGCGGCGAAGGCCGCCGGCGCCACCGTGCTCCGGGGCGGCGCGTACAAGCCCCGGACCTCCCCGTATGCGTTCCAGGGCCTGGCTCGCCGCGGCCTGGAGATCCTGGCCGAGTGCAAGGCCGAGACCGGCCTCCCCATCGTCACCGAGGTCCTCGACGCCGGCGACGTGGATCACGTGGCGGAGGTGGCGGACGCCCTCCAGATCGGGACCCGGAACATGCAGAACTTCGCGCTGCTGAAGGAGGTGGGCCGGGCCAACATGCCGGTCCTGCTGAAGCGGGGGCTGTCCGCGACGGTCGAGGAGTGGTTGATGGCCGCGGAGTACGTGGCGCAGCAGGGCAACACGGAGATCATCCTGTGCGAACGGGGCATCCGGACGTTCGAGACGGCCACCCGGAACACCCTGGATCTGGCCGGGATGGTGGCCGCGCAGATCGAGACCCACCTGCCGGTGGTGGTGGACCCCTCGCACGCCACCGGCCGCCACGACCTGGTGGCTCCGATGGCCCGGGCCGCTCTGGCCGCCGGCGCCGACGGCGTGATGATGGACGTCCACCCCGAGCCCAGCGAGGCCCTGTGCGACGGCCCCCAGGCCCTCACCCCACCGGAGATCGAGGCCCTCGGGGCGGAGCTGGCCGCGCTGGCCCGGGCCCTGGGCCGGCCCATGGCCTGACGCGTCACCTCGCGGGAACCGCGAGGGCGTTGCCGGGGTGGGGGCCCTGCAGTGGCACCCTGGGGGTGAACGCGGGGAGCTCGCCCGGGTTCACGAACCTGCTCCCCGAGGGCCCGGTGCGCACCGCTTGGTGCAGCGCGCTGCCCTCCAGGATCTCCTTCCAATTGAGGAACCACACCGTCCAGCCGTCGTCCCAGGCGCCGGCCAGCGGGCTCCCGACGATGGTCACGGGATCACCCGGAACCGACAGCTTGTAGTACCGCTCGGCGTTGGCCGGGGCGATGTTCACGCAGCCGTGGCTCACGTTCTCCGACCCCTGCTGGTTCACCGACCAGGGCGCCGCGTGCAGGAAGCTCCCCGACCAGGTGAACCGCACCGACCACGGGACGAAGATGTCGTAGTCCTCCCCGATCATCTCCTCCGGGTTCGACTTGGTGATGGTCAGGTAGGTCCCGTTGGGCGTCTCGTGGCCGGGCTTCCCGGTGCTGATGGGCCAGTCGCCGAGGAGCTTCTTGTCGAGATAGACCTGCATGTGGTGCGTGCGGGTGCTGGCCACCGCGACCAGTGACCGCCCGATGTGGAAGTCCTGGGTGAGGGTATGAACTCCGAAAAGCCCGGGACCCGCCCGCACGCCGTCCAGGTGACCGGTGAAGTGGACCTGGGTGTGGGCCGGCCAGTACCCCCTGGGCCGGAACATCAGGGTCTGGTCGCCGTTCCAGTACCAGGCGCCCACCACGGGCTTCGAGGTCCGGAGCTCGAGCGACCGCTCCACGGCCTCGCGGTCCGCGACGGGTTCGTCGAACTGCAGGATGATCGGCATCCCGACGCCGTATTCCTTGTGGTAGCCCTCGAAGATGATGGTCCGCAGCGTCGAGGACGGCGTGAGGGTGCGGAACTCACTCGTCACGGTCACGCTCCGTCCGGCGTCATCGACCGCCGTGGCCCGGACGGTGTACTCCGTTGAGGTGTTGAGCGCCCACCGGCTGTGCCAGGACGTGGCGCGGGCATCCATGGCTCCCTCGATCCGGTCGCCGTCGGTGTGGACGGTGACCCCGGTGATCCGCCCGTGGGTCACCGTGACGGAGATCCCCGAGTCCGGCCGTGCGGACCGGCTGCCGTCCGCCGGGGTGATGTGGACACGAGCCGCGCTGGCCACGGGCGTGGGGCTCGGAGAGGGGGCGGGAACCGTGGCGCCCGGGCTCCCTCCGCCCGGAGCCGTGCTCGGCTCCCGCGACGCCGCCCCGCCGCTCGCCGGCGGGTTCGCGGCGCCGGATGTCTGGCAGGCCGTCCCGAGGAGGCAGAGCATCGCGACGATCGAGCCTATGACCATCGGCGAACGGGTCCACCGGGCGGCCACGGTTACAGCGAGACGATCGGGGTGAGCTCGGCGACGACGCAGGAGTCGCGCCAGCGTTCGATGGAGTCCTGGGGCGGGCCCACCCGGCTCCGGCGGCGATCGGCCAGCACGGCCAGGGCCTGTTCGTACTCCGGGCCCTCGGTGAGCATCCGGACGCCGGCCGGAAACTCGTCCAGCGAGGTGTCGCGGCCCTTGCGCCGGGTGATCACCGTGATCTCGGGGGCATCGCCGAGGCCGGGGATGGTCTGCTCGGCCTCCCCGTGGCTCCGCTGCGACAGGACGAAGATCTTCCCGCCCTTGTACGCGAACCACGCCGGGATCATCGTGAGCGGCCCGGGCCGCCCAGGGCGCCGCTTCAGCAGCCCCCGGCGGGGGCGGCCGTTCGACGGGACCCCCACCCAGATCACGTCGGAGCGCTTCAGCCCGTCCTCCACGTGCTTGGGCAGGCTGGTGGGGGACTCCTGGAGATACACCGGGACCTCGACCTCGGCGATGATCTCGTCGTCGAGGATGAACGAGGCCACGTACGTGCCGCCCTCGCCCAGGACGGCATCGGTGACGAGGTCCTCCTCGATCGTGAGGTCCATGGATCCGCGCATGCGCCGGGCGGCGGGGCCCCACCGGTACCACACCCGTCCGGAGGGGCCGGTGAGGCGGACCTCCTCGCCCACCAGGCCGGTCGGCACCTTCCAGGCGCGGTAGACCGTGAACGGCAGCGCTCGCCCGGGCAGGGTCAGGACGTAGATCCCCGGCGGGCTCTCACGGCCCTGGGCCTGGTACACGCGCTGGTCGACGACGTTGGCGAAGACGAGCTCACCGACCGGCATGGCGGCCACAGGATATCGCGGTCCCGGACCCGTCCCACGAACGGCGCGGCCGTGGCCCCGGGGCAGGCCGCCGCGGGCGCGGTCACGCCGGCGGGATCCGGCGGAAGTCCACCACTCGCGCGATCCCGCTCTCGGGGAACCGGCCGAGCTCGCGGTAGATCCGCTCGGCCTCGCCGAGGCTGGTGGTGGAGCGGATGCTGCGGACGTCCGTGGCCACGGTCTCCAGGACCACCCACGGATCGAGGGCCCAGATCGGGATGGACGCGGGACCGAGCCGCGCGACCTGGCCCCACGGCCCGCCGGTGAGGACGCGCTGCAGACCGAACTCCCCCCGGGCGGCCTTCACCACGAGGTTCCCCACGGGATCGAACGCCTTGGCCTGCAACGCCTCCAGCTCCTCCAGGGCCAGCGAGCTGGGGGCGAACGCCCCTCGCAGGCCACCGGCCCGCACCACCGCGGCGAAGTTCTCGGTCAGCTCCTCGATCTCCATCTCCGCGTCCACCCCGAACCCCGCCAGGCAGAAGTATGAGCGGACCCGCTGCCCGAGCAGCCCGGCGAAGGTGAGGTGGTCGGCGAGCACCGTCATGGCGGGGCGGACCTCCCGCCCCGTGGACAGGCAGTCCGAGCCCACGTCGACCGCGATCACCAGGTCCGCCTCGGCGTGCTCGGCGAGGGCGGCCAGCCCCGCCGCGGTCCCCATGGCTCCCCCCAGGTGGGACAGGACGAAGGCCTCACCGCCGGCCCACTCCGCGAGCACCGCCTCGTGGGGGCGGCGGCCGTGGGAATGGGCGTCCGGGCCCACCAGCGCCGCGTGGTCGCCGACGGCCCGGGCCCCGTGGAGCTCCATTGGGTCGTAGAAGTCCGGGCCGAGGACCTCGACGAGCTCCTCGCGCTCCTGACCCGGCTCCGGCCACCACTGGCAGCCGATCCCCCCGACCAGCGCGCGGTCGACCCCCATGCTCCGGAGCCACGAGGCCACCAGCACCGTGACCAGGCAGTCGCCGCCGCCGCCGTTGCCGACGATCACCGCCGAGGTGGCGCTCCGGGCGGCCTCCTCGAGGGTCATCGCCGTCCCGGCGTCATCCATCGCCGCCTCCCGGCTCCGTTCGGGCGATCCCGCGTAACACCTCCGCGTCGTAGATGTGCGCCTCCAGGGCCTTCAGGGCCAGCTCCAGGTCGCCCTGCTCGATGGCCTCCAGGAGGGGCACGTGGGACGCGGCCCGTCCGGCCATGGACGGATACAGATGGCTGATCTCGGCGACCGCCAGCTCGATCTGGTCGCGCAGCCCGGCCCACACCGCCAGCAGCCGGCGCTGGCCGGACAGCGCGACCAGCGTCTCGTGGAACTCCCGGTCCAGCGCCACGGTCCGGGCCCGGTCGCCGCGCTTCACGGCCCGCTGCATCTGCTCGAGCACCCCCCGGAGCCGGGGGCCGACCTCGGCGTTGCGGATGGACTCCCGCACGGCCACACTCTCCAGCGCCAGACGGATCGCCGCCAGCTCGCGGAGGTCCGCCTCGGTGAAGCTGGCCACCCGGTATCCCTTGTTCGCCTCGTGGACCACCAGCCCGCTCTGCTCCAGCAGGCGCAGGGCCTCGCGCACGGGTCCCCGGCTGATGCCCATCTCCCTGGCAACGGCGGCCTCGAACAGCGGGGCCCCGGGTGCGATGTCCCCCCGGAGGATGGCGCCGTGCAGGGCACGGTGGGCTTCCTCCACCAAGCTGGAGGATCGCACGCTAGGAAACGTCGGCATGGTCCACCCACACGGTCTTCACGGTCGTGTACTCCAGGACTCCCTCCTCGCCGTGGTCCCGGCTGTGCCCGGACGACTTCACGCCTCCGAAGGGCACGGCCACGTCGAACCGGCTGTAGCAGTTGATCCACACCGTTCCCGCCGCCAGCCGGTCGGCCACCCGGTGGGCCCGCGCGCCGTTCTCGGTCCACACCGCCGCGGCAAGGCCGTACCGCGTGGCGTTGGCCCGCCGGATCACCTCGTCCTCGCCTGCGAACCGAAGGACCGAGACTACCGGGCCGAAGATCTCCTCGCCGGCGATGGCCATGCCGTCGCCCACCCCCGCGAACACGGCGGGTTCCATGAAGAATCCCGGCCCGTCGAGCGCCGCCCCGCCGGAGAACAGGACCGCGCCCTCGCGAACGCCCGTCTCCACGTAGCCGATCACCCGCTCCCGATGGCTTCGCGAGATGAGCGGTCCGATCACCGTGCTTGGATCCGACGCAGGCCCCACCCGCATGGCTCGGGCCCCCTCCGCGAAAGCCTCCACGAACTCGTCGTGGATCCCCTCCTGGATGAACAGCCGCGACCCCGCCGCGCAGTTCTCTCCCATGTTGCCGAACGCGGCCCGCAGGGCTCCGGGTACGGCTCTCGTCAGGTCCGCGTCATCGAACACGATGTTCGGGCTCTTGCCGCCCAGCTCGAGATGCAGCCGCTTGAAGTTGGACGCGCTGGCCCGGACCACCTCGCTGGCGGCATCCCACCCCCCGGTGAACGCCACCATGTCGATCCCGGGGTGGGCCGCCAGGAGGGCGCCGGTGACCTCGCCCCGCCCCGGGAGCACGGTCAGGACCCCCGGCGGGAGCCCCGCCTCGGCCGCCAGCTCCTGGACCCGCAGGGCGGTCATCGGGGTCTCCTCGCTCGGCTTCAGGATCACGGCGTTGCCGCAGGCCAGGGCGGGGGCCGCCTTCCGGCCCACCATGATGATCGGGAAGTTCCAGGGGACGATCTGGGCCACCACCCCCATCGGGATCCGAGTGGTGAAGCTCAGGTGTCCCGGGAACGAGCTGGGGATGACGTCGCCGTGGAGCTTCGTGGGCCATCCGGCGTGGTACCGGAACTGCGCGGCGGTTTGAGGGACGTCGATGGCCCCGGCGGCGCTGATGGGCTTGCCGGTGTCGGAGCTCTCCAGGGCGGCCAGCTCGGCGGCGTGGTCCTCGATGAGCTCGGAGATCCGCCACAGGATGCGGCTCCGGCGGTCCGGCGCCATCTGCCCCCATGCCCCCCCCAGTGCCTCCCGGGCGGCCTCCACCGCCAGGTCGACCTCGGCCGGGCCGGCCTCGGGGACAACGGCGAGCTCCCGCCCGGTGGAAGGGTCCAGGACGGTCAGCGAACCGTGCGGCTCCACCTCGCGCCCGCCGATCCGCAGGGCCGGAGCGCCGGTCACGGGCCCGCCTCGGGCCGATCCAACGGGCGGTGGGGGAGGTGCACCGACTTCCACGTGACGAACGCCTCCATGCCCTCCATGCCGAGCTCCCGGCCGAACCCCGAGACGCCCACGCCACCGAAGGGGAGCTCCAGCTCGATCGTCCCCCACTCGTCGATCCATACCGTCCCCGCCCGCAGGCGCCGAGCCAGGGCCACCGCGGTGTCCAGGTCCCCCCCGGAGACCACTCCGGCCGCCAGGCCGAACGCGGACTCGTTCGCGATGCTCAGCGCCTCCTCCACCGTGGGCGCCGGCAGGACTGCGGTGACCGGGCCGAACACCTCGTCGCGGACGATCGCGTGACTCCGACCGGCGCCCAGGGCCACCGTCGGCGTCAGGTCGTCCGCACCGGGCTCGTCGTGGGACCTCAGGAGCTCCACGCCGTCGCCGGCGGCCCGGGCCAGGATGGACCGGACCCGGCCAGCCTGGTCGTCGCTGACCGCCGGCCCGAGCGTGGTCGACTCCATCTCCGGCGGCCCCATCACCAACTTCGCGAACTGCGCGTCGATGGCCCCGGCCAGTTCCCGCGCCCGGCCCTCCGGACCCACCGCGATCACCCGGCTGGGGCACGTGCACGCCTGGCCCGTCCGGAACGCCACGGCCGGCGCCACGATCCGGGCGGCAGCATCCGGATCGGCCCCCGGGAGGACGACGACCGCGCTCTTGCCCCCCAGCTCCAACAGGGTCGGGGTGATGCGCTCGGCGGTGGTCCGGAGGACCGCGCGGCCGGTCTCCACCCCGCCGGTCAGGCTGACCAGTCCCACACCGGGGTGCCCGGCCAGGGCCGCCCCGGTCTCGCCGTCCCCGGTCAGCACGGCGGTGAGGCCCTCCGGCACCCCCGCCTCGTGGAGCACCTCGTCGAGCAGGAGGGCGGTGATCGGCGTGAGCTCGGAGGGCTTCATGACCACGCCGCACCCGGCGGCGAGCGCCGGCGCCACCTTCCAGATCAGCTCGGAGAGCGGGAAGTTCCACGGACCGAGGGCGGCCATCACCGGGACGGGCTCGGGAATGACCAGGCCGAGCTTGCCCGATCCGAGGTCCACCGTTCGCCCCGACAGGTCGCGGCCCAGGCCGGCCGAGAACTCCAGCAGCTCGACGCACCACAAGGCGTGCTGGCGGGCCAGGCCGATGAGCATCCCGGACTCCAGGCACTCCCACGCCGCCACCTCCTCCGCTCGAGCCCGGAGCAGCGAGGCCGCCCGGAGGAGTCCCTCGGCCCGCTGCTTGGGCCGCAGGTCTGCCCAGGCCCGTTGCGCCCGGGTCACCGCCCGGACGGCGTCGTCCACGTCCCCGGGGCCCGCCGAGCGGAACACCCCGACGGCGCGTTCCGGGTGCCCGGGCATGGTCCGCTCCAGGATTCCGCCGCCGGAGGGCTCGCGCTCGGTCCCGCCGATGCGGATGCCCCACTCGCGCACGGGCAGGTCGGGGAGGACCGTCACGACGGAGGGCCTCCCGTCCCGTCCTCCAGCGACTCCCGCAGCCGCTTCCGGTTGCGAGCCTGGGTCCGGACGAACTCGTGGTCGGTGAACCTCCTCTGCAGCTCGCGCATACGGCGGTAGCCGTCCGCCCGTTCCCGTCTCCACAGCTCCGCGAACGTCCCGTCCTGGAGCTCCCGGATGATCCGGCCCAGGCGGTCGTCCCCGCCGCCGTCCAGCAGCTCCTGGGCCCGGTGGAGCTGCCCGAAGTGGCTGGTGGGGCTGTGCACCGAGAGGCTCTCGATGACCCCATGGCGGAGCTGGGCCCGGATGACCTCCACCAGCTCGCCCGAGCCGAGGAGCTCGAGCTCCACGACGTCGGGGTCGTAACCAGCTGCGACGAGGGTCTCGAAGCTCCGGAACAACCCCACGATGGCGCCGCTTCCGCCGACCTGTTCGCCGAACAGATCGGTGATGGTTTCCTCCTCGAACGTCGTCTCCCAGGCGCCGGCTCTCAGGCTGCCGATCCCCTTGGCCACGGCCAGGGCGGTGGGCCAGGCTCGCCCGGTGGCGTCCCGGTGGACGGCGACGAGCGACGGGAACCCCCGTCCCTTCAGGAACAGATCACGGACCCCCAGACCCACCATCTTGGGCGCGACCAGACAGATGTCGCACCCCTCCGGGACCTCCACCTCCCGGAAGTGCACCGAGTATCCGTGGGCGAACACCACGGTGGCCTCCGGCTTCAGGAACCCGAACACGTCCCGGGGCAGGACCTCGTGGTGGATCTCGTCGGGCAGCAGCACCATCACCACGTCGCCCAGGGCCGTGGCCTCCGAGAGTGTGTGTGGCTCGAAGCCGTCCTCGCGCATGTCGTCCCGGAAGCGGTCGCTGCGATTGCCCACCACCACCGCGACCCCCGAGTCGCGCAGGTTCAGGGCCTGGCTCCGCCCCTGGTTGCCGTATCCGAGGACCGCCACCGTGCGCCCTTCCAGCGTCGAGAGATCCCCGTCCCGTTCCTCGAAGATCCTGGCCACGGCTCGCTCCTTCGTTCCCCGTCAGCTTCGAGCGCCCGATAGCGCCCGGTCCCGGACCCGGCGGGCCGACTCGTTCGCCCGGACGCGGATCTCCTCCTCGTCCAGCTCCACCAGGCCCCCGGCGAGCACCAGGACCCGACCATCCACGACGACGGCGTCGACGTCGGTCGCCCGGTGCCCGTAGACGAGCTGGGCGTAGGGATCGACCCCGTCCCGGGGCTGCACGTGGAGGCCGTCGCGCCGGAGCACCACCAGATCGGCGCGCTTCCCCGGTTCGATCGAGCCCAGCTCGTGCTCCATGCCGATCGAGCGGGCCCCGCCCAGCGTGGCCATCTCGAACACCCGCTCCGCCGCCATGGCCCGCGGTCCCGCCCTGGGCTTGTGGATCAGCGCGGCCATCCGCATCTCCTGGAACATGTCCAGGGTGTTGTTGCAGGGCGCCCCGTCCGCGCCGAGCCCCACGGTGGCGCCGAGCTCCAGCAGCTCGGGGACCGGCGCGAACCCGGAGGCCAGCTTCATGTTGCAGGTGGGGCAGTGGGCGACGTTCGCGCCCGTCTCCGCGAGGAGCCGGCGCTCGTCCTCGGTCAGCCAGATGCAGTGGGCCAGGACGGTGCGCGGGCCGAGCACGCCCAGCCCGCCGAGGTACGCGACGTCGGTGCCCCCCTCCCTGGCCAGGCGCACGGTCTGCGCTTCGTTCTCGGCGGCATGGGTGTGGATCCAGGCATCGTGCTCGTCGGCCGCCGCGGCCACGTCCTTCCACAGTCCCTCCGTGGCGTTGCGGGATCCCCGGGGGCAGAACGCGTAGCGGAGCCGCCCGTCCGCGGCGCCGTGGAACTCCTCGAGCAGCCGCAGGCTCTCGGCCATGGACTCCTCCGTCCGCTCGCCGATCATCTCGGTGCCCACCTCGAAACGGTCCATCATGGCCTTGCCGGACACGGCCCGGAACCCGGTCTCGAGGATGGCCCGGAAGGCCTCTTCCGTGTGGCGGACGGTCTCGATCGTGAGCGCGGTGGTGGTCCCGCCCCTGAGCATCTCGGCGATGCCCAGGCGGGCCGAGTCGTACACGGACCGCTCGTCGTGGGCCCGTTCGAACGGCCAGATCCGGAGGCGGAGCCAGTCGATGACGTCCATGTCGTCGGCCATGCCCCGGAACAGCGTCTGGCACAGGTGGACGTGGGTCTGGATGAGCCCGGGGATCACCAGACACCCGGATGCATCGATCACACGGTCCGCCTCCTCGCGCCTCGACGGGCATTCGGCAATCCGGCCCCCCTCGACGAACACGTTCGTCCGCAAGACCTCCCGGGCGGGGTCCATCGTGACCACCAGCCCGTCGCGGACCAGCAGCGAGCCCGTCATCCCGCTCACTCCACCGGCCACCGAGGCGCCACCTCGATCCCGGCCCGCTCGAGCACGGAGCGGCCTCGCTTCTCGGCCTCCTCGATGACCTGCTCCTCGTCCGCCACCAGGACCTCCCGGCCGCGCATGAGGACCTTCCCCGCCACCATCACCGTGTCGACGTCGCCGCCATGTGCCGCGTACACCAGGTTGGACACGGGGTCGAACACCGGCGTGGTGTGGGCCCCCCGGAGCCCGACCAGCACCACGTCGGCCTGCTTGCCGGCCTCCAGGGAGCCCAGCTCGGCCTCCAGGCCGATGCACAGGGCTCCGTCGATGGTGGCCATCTCCAGGACGTCCTCCGCGGTGAGCGCCGCCGCGTCCAGGCGGGCCACGTCGTGCAGGAGGGAGGCCGCCTTCATCTCCCGGATCATGTCCAGGCTGTTGTTGTTCGCGCCGGAGTCGCAGCCCAGGCCGACGGTGACCCCGGCGGCCCGCATCTCCGGCACCCGGGCGATCCCCGATCCGAGCTTCATGGCGGGCTGGGGGCAGCTCACCACGGGCGTCCCGGAGCGGGCGAGGATCGGGATCTCCCGTTCGGAGATGTGCGTGCCCCACGCCAGGAGCACGTTGGGGCCGAGCAGCCCGTTGTCCCTCGCGAACTCCACCGGCAGGCGGTCGAACTCCCGCCGGAAGAACGCCACGTCCTCCCGCTCCCCGGCCAGATGCACCGTGATCCCGGTGCGGAAGTCCCGGGCCGCGTCGGCCACCCGCCGGTAGAACTCCGGGGAGCAGGCCACGACCGGCTCCCGGGGGACCCGTGGCCCGTACCAGATCCGGACCCGGCCGTTCCCCGCCCCGTTCCACCGTTCGAAGGCGCGGGCGGCCTCGGCCAGGGAGCGTTCCTCGGTCTCCAGCATGCCGGGATGGATCAGGCCGGTCCGCTCGGCCTGGACGGCCCGGTCCATGACGATCTTCGCCAGCACTCCCCGGAGCCCGAAGTCGACGACGGCCCCGGCCAGCCCGTCCACGTCGTAGCGGGAATGCACCAGGGGATCGACGAAACAGGTGGTCCCGGACTTCAGCATCTCGAGCATCGACAGGCGGATGCTGGCCAGCGCGTCCTCGGGCTCGAAGCGGCCCTGGAGGGGCCAGATGAACTCCTCCAGGAACGGACGCCAGGCCACGTCGTCGGCTACGCCGCGAAGGAGCGTCTGGGGGGTGTGGACGTGGGCGTCGATCAACCCCGGGATGGCCACCATCCCCCGCCCGTCCAGACGGTCGGCCTCCGGGTACCGGGCCGTGAGGTCGGCCGCCTTCCCCACCTCGGCGATGCGGTCCCCGTCCACCGCGATGGCGGCGTCGGTCACGATCCGCCGGCGGGCGTCGACGGTGATCGCCGTGACGTCGGTGATCAGCAGCATCCGCCACGGCCCTCCCGGGCGGTCCGCGTCGCGCTCGTCACGGGCCCGTCCCCTCCGCCAGGCGAGCCGCCGCCAGCAACGCCAGATGGAGCAGGCGGTCCTGTCCGGCCCGGTATTCCTCGACCCGGTCCCCGCTGTAGGTGGCGTCGCCGCTGATGAGGTTCGACCCGGCCACCAGCAGCGATCCCGCCTCCCAGCCCATGGCGCCGGCCACCGTGAACAGGGCCGAGCTCTCCATCTCGAACGTCAGCACACCGAGGCCCCGCCACCGCTCGATGATCTCCGCCTTGCGCTCGCCCTCGTAGAAGCTGTCGGTGCTCCGGGTCAGCCCTACCGGCGCGTCGATGTCCAGCTCTGCGGCAACGTCGACCAAGACCCGCACCACCCGGGGCGATGCCACCGCCGGGTAGTTCATGGGGGCGTAGTAGGGCGAGGTCCCCTCGTCCCGGACCGCGCCGTGGGCGATGGCCACGTCGCCCACCCGGACCCGCTCGTCGATCGACGCGCAGCTGCCGGCCCGGATGAACGTCCGGACCCCGCAGGCCCCCAGCTCCTCCACCGCGATCGCCAGCGACGGGGACCCCACGCCGCTGGTGGCCAGGGTGATGCGCGCGCCCTGGTAGGAACCCGTGAACACGGCGTACCCACGGCGGTCACCCACCCGCTCGGCCCCATCCAGCATCGCGGCCATGAGCTCGATGCGCTCTGGACTGCCGGAGACGATGGCCACCGACGCCACGTCCCCGCCGCCCCGGATCCCGAGGTGCGGGAACGAGCCGTCCGGGAGGCGGAGGTAGCGCTCGGTCAGGTAGCCCTCGGTCACGACGACGCCTTTCGCAGGATCGCGTCCTCGACTCCGGCCTTCACCATCAGGTGCCGGGCCTCCCGGTGGACGACCTCCTCCACCTCGCGCTCGTCCAGCGAGCGGACCACGCCGTCCTCCATGAGCACCCGGCCGTCCACCACCGTGGTCCGGACGTCGGCGCCCGAGCACGCGTACACCACCTGCTCCGCCACGTTCCCCCCGCCCTCGCGGAATACCGGCCAGGTGTGGGCGCGCCCGAGACCCACCACGATGAGGTCGGCCGCCTTCCCCACCTCCAGCGAGCCGACCTGCCGGTCCAGCCCCAGGACCCGGGCGGAGCCCATCGTGGCCATCCGCAGGACCTCCCGGCAGGGCAGGACGGTGGCGTCGGCCAGCGCCAGCTTCTGCAGCAGGGCGGCCTGGCGCATCTCCTCGAACATGTCGAGGTTGTTGTTCGTCATGACGGAGTCCGTTCCCAGGCCCACCGTCGCGCCGACCGCCAGGAGGTCCGGCACCCGGGCCACGCCGTTGCCGAGCTTCATGTTCGAGGTGGGGCAGTGGGCGACGCCGGCGCCGCGCTCCGCCACGAGCTTCACGTCGTCGTCGGTGAGCTGTATGCCATGGGCGCACGCCACGTCGGGGCCCAGGCCCACCAGCCGGTCGAGATACTCGGCGGGGGTGAGCCCACCGGTCCGCTCGGCCACGATGGCCACCTCGTCGCGGCTCTCTGCGAGGTGGGTGTGGATGCCCACCTCGAACCGGTCGGCCATCTCGCGGATCCGCGTGTACGTCGCCTCGTGGCAGGAGTACAGGGAGTGGGGGCCGAACCAGGTCCGGATCCGGTCGGGCACCCGGTCGTGCCACGACTCGACGAACGCCAGGTTCGACTCGAACGACTCCCCGACTCCCTCGGGCTCGTCGATGATCTGAGGGCTGAACGTGGCCCGCAGCCCGCTCCGCTCGGCGACCGCGGCCGCCTCTCCGGGGAACCGGAAGATGTCGATGAACGAGGTGGTGCCGCCCCGGATCATCTCCAGCTGGTTCAGCAGCGCGGCCCCGTGCATGTGCCGGGGCTCGTACGCGCGGTCCTTGGGCAGGGCGTAGTCCTCCAGCCACCGCATGAACGGGAGGTCCTCGAACCACCCCCGCTCCAGGCATTCGTGCATGTGGGCGTTGACGAACCCCGGCATGACCGCCCCGCCCCGGGCCTCGACGGTGTGCTCCGCCCGGACGTCGAGGGCCGGTCCGAGGGCCACGATCGTGCCGTCGCGGACGGCGACGTCGCCCTCGAACTCCCGGTTCTGGGGGTCCACCGTGAGGACCACCCCGCCGCGAATCAGCAGGTCGACCGGCTCGGGGGCGCTCACGCCGCCGACACCTCCCGCATGGCCGCACCGGCCAGCCACGCCAGGCCGGCGGGGTCGAACGGCGGACGGAGGTTCAGCACCGCGAGCGAGATCCCGGCGCCGGCGTAGGACCGGAGCACCTCCACTGCCCGGTCCGGATCCCCGAGCACCACCCGCGACCGAACCTCGTCCTCGGTCCCTCCCCGGGTTCGCTGGAAGTGCTCGATCAGCCTGCGTTCACGCCTCGGATCCCGGGACAGCTCGGCGAACACGAACGCGCTCCGTTCCAGGTCCCCGGGCCGCCGGCCGGCGTCCGTCAGCCGGTGGTCCAGGTCGTCGTTGACTTCGCGCCACTGCCACGGCGGAAAGAAGCTGTTGAAGATGTCGGCATGCCGGGCGGCGATGGAGCGGAGCCGGTCGCCGCTTCCCCCCACCAGGATTGGGATGCCGTTCGGGCGGAGGGGCTTCGGTTCGAACACGGCATCCCGGAGCCGGTAGTGGCGGCCGTCGAAGTTCACCGGTCCGCCCCCTCCGTAGAGCAGCGAGACCATCTCCAGCGTCTCCTCCAGGCGGCCCATGCGTGAGCCCACGGCGGGGAACTCCAGGCCGAACATCCGGTGCTCGGCCTCGTGCCATGCCGCGCCCACACCCAGGATGGCTCGGCCACCCGTGGCGTGGTCCAGGGTGACGGCCATCTTCGCCAGCATCACCGGGTGGCGGTACGTCACGCCGGAGGCCAGGGTCCCCACACGGAGGCGCCGGGTGGACGCGGCGAGCGTGGCCAGCATGACCCACCCCTCGAGCTGGGCGCCGGGCAGGGAGGCCCCCGGCGGGGCAGGGTTCAGCGGCACCAGGTGATCGAACGTGAACGCCGCGTCGAACCCCAGCTCGTCCGCGGCGACCCACACGTCGCGCAGCGCGCCGGCGTCCGTGTGCTCGGGCGGGGTCTGGATGGCCAGTCGCACGCCCGCTCACTCCTTCACGTACGGCCGGCCGACGGCGGCCGGTGCGTTGGCCCGGCCGATGAACGTGGCCAGCGCGATGAGGGCCACGATGTAGGGGAGCGCCAGCAGGAGCTCGTTCGGGATGGGCACGCCCAGGGCCTGGGCCCGGAACTGGAAGGCGTCCGCGGCGCCCAGCAGGACGCACGCGGCCAGGATCGGGAAGGGCCGCCACTTCCCGAAGATCATGGCGGCGAGCGCGATGAACCCCCGTCCCTGGGTCATCCCCCGCTGGAACAGCCCGACCTGCGTCAGGCTGAGGTACACGCCTCCCAGCGCAGCCAGGGCCCCCGAGATGGTGACGGCCACGTAGCGCGTCCGGATCACGTCGATCCCGCTGGAGGCCGCGGCGTCCGGGGACTCCCCGCACGCCCGGAGGCGCAGGCCCCAGGGGCGCCGGTACAGGACCAGGAAGGTCACGACCACCAGAGCCAGGCCCAGGTAGTCGAGGGGGTTCAGCCCGTTCAGGAACCGCCCCACCGAGCCGAGGCTGCCGGCCCCCGGGAGGTGCAGGTCATGGATCTTGTTCACGCCGGGGCTCACGCCGGGGGCGCCCCAGATCGGGGCGATGAGCGCCGACGTCAGCCCCAGTCCCAGTAGGTTGATCGCCGTGGCGGAGACGATCTGGTCCGCCCGGATGGTGATCGAGAACAGGCCGTGGATCGCGCCGAGGACCGCGCCCACCCCGACGCCCGCCAGGAGCCCCAGGAACGCGGAGTGGGTCCAGTAGTCCACGGCCACCCCGGTGAACGCGCCGAACAGCATCATCCCCTCGAGCCCGATGTTGATGACGCCGGAGCGCTCGGAGATGAGGCCGCCGAAGGCCGCGAAGATGAGCGGCATCGACAGGCTCACCGTCGACAGCAGGAACCCCACCGACAGCAGCCTCATGGGGCAACAGGCTCCTTCGGTTCGACCAGCGACGCCGACGGCGCCACGTCCGCCGGCGGCCCCTTCTTTCGGGACACGATGCGATCGACCAGGGGGACGGCCGCCGCGAACGCCACCACCAGCGCCGAGAACACCGAGATCATGTCCCGGGACACCCCGGCCACCGCCTGCAGCGCCGTGGATCCGGCCCGCAGGATCCCGAACAGCACCCCGGCCATGGCCACGCCGACCGGGTTCAGCGCCCCGAGCAGGGCCACGGCGATGGCGTCGAAGCCGTACCCCGGCGAGAACGCGTCGTAGTACCGGTGGAACACGCCGAGGACCTCGACGCCGCCGGCGAGCCCGCCGAGCGCCCCCGACAGGAGCATGGTCTGGACGATGATCCGGTTCGGGGCGATGCCGTGGAACCGCCCCGCCACCGGGTTCCGTCCGATCACTCGGATCCGGAAGCCCAGCGGTGTCCGGAACAGCAGGTACCACGTGGCGAACCCGGCCAGCATCGCGATCCACAGGCCGGCGTGAAGGCGGGTCCCGCCCCAGATCCTGGGGAGCTCCGCGGTGGGCCGGACCAGCTCGGTGGCCGACGGTTGAGTCTCGCTCACGAGGAGTCCGCCCGGCTTCACCAGGAACCGCGACAGCGCGAACGCGATGTAGTTCATCATGATCGTGGTGATCACCTCGTGGACCCCCCGGCGGGCCTTCAGCAGCGCCGGCACCAGGGCCCACAGCGCGCCGGCGGCCATCCCGCCGACGATGCAGACGAACAGGTGGATCCCCGGCGGGAGATCGAGCTTCGTGCCGAGCGCCCCGGCCACCAGCCCTCCCACCAGGAGCTGGCCCTCGACCCCGATGTTGAACAGCCCGCCCTGGAAGGCCAGGGCCACGGCAAGGCCCGAGAGGAACAGCGGGATGGTCTCCACCAGGGTCTCCCCGATGCTGTAGTTCGAGCCCAGGCTCCCCTGGAACAGCGATCGATAGCCGACCACGGGGTTCGAACCGGCGATATAGAAGAGAGGGATGCTCGCCACCATCGCCGCCACGAGCACCAGGGTGAAGTTGCGGGCCTTCCGGGCCGGACCGGCGGCGGCCTCCATGAACCTGCCGGCCATGGTGGTGGCCTCTGGAAGCGGGCCACCCTCGTCGACGGGCGGGACGGCGCCGTGGCCGTTGCCGGAATCCGGGCGGGCGCTCACGTCGTCGCCTCCAGGACGTCCCCGGCCCGGTCCGGCCCCCCGCCGTCGACCGAAGGCTCCGGCGAGGCCCCCGCGTCGCGCCCCCTGGTCATCCACAACCCCAGGGTCTCCTCGTCCACCTCGGACGTACGGGCGGCCCCGACGATGGCCCCGCGGGACATCACCACGATCCGGTCGGACAGGGCCATCACCTCGGTGAGGTCGAGGCTCACCAGCAGCACGCCCTTCCCCGCCGCGCGGAGCTCGTCGAGCTCGTGGTGGACGAACGACATCGCGCCGAGATCCAGGCCCCTGGTGGGCTGGGCGGCGATGATGAGGGAGGGCCGGCGGGCCAGCTCCCTGGCCACCACGAGCTTCTGCTGGTTCCCTCCGGACAGCGACGCCGCCGGGATGCGGACGGAGGGGGTTCGGATCCGGAAGCGCTCGGCCAGGCCCCGGGCGAACCTCCGGACCCGGCCCGGGGACAGCCAGGCCCCCCGCAGGTTGAACCGCCGCTGACTCTCGGAGCCGATCAGGGCGTTCTCGGCGATCTCCATGTTCAGGATCAGGGCGGCGGCGTGACGGTCCTCCGCGATATGGCCGATGCCCGAGCGGAGACGGCGGCTCACGGAGAGCTTCGACACGTCCCGGCCGTTCAGCTCGACGGCCCCGCCGGCGCACCGGCGGATCCCCAGGATCAGCTCGACCAGCTCCGCCTGGCCGTTGCCCTCGACGCCGGCCACCCCGACGATCTCGCCGCCGCGCACCTCGAGGTCCAGGGGATCCAACCGGTCCCCGTCCGTGGCCCCCGCCAGGCGCAGGACCAGTTCCCCCGCCGAGTGGGGCCGAGCGGGACCCGGAGGGAGGTCCCGGCCGACCATCATGCGGGCCAGCTCCCGCTCGATGCCCTCCCTCGTCGGCCCGGCCACCCGCATGTCCGCGGCCACCTCCCGCTCGCCGACGACGGAGCCGTCTCGCAGGACCGTGACCCGATCGCAGAGCTCGATGACCTCTGCGAGCTTGTGGCTGATGAAGATGACGGTTCGGCCCTGGCTGCGGAGGGTCTCCATCACCTGGTGCAGCTCCGCCGCCTCCTGGGGGGTGAGGGAGGCCGTGGGTTCGTCGAGGATCAGGATCTCGGCCCCCCGGTACAGCGCCTTCAGGATCTCCACACGCTGCCGGGATCCCACCGAGAGGGTCCCGACCCGGGCGTTCGGGTCGATCCGGAAGCCGTAGCGATCCGACAGCGCAGCGATCTCGGCGGCCGCGGAGTCCAGGTCCAGCCATCCCGCCCGTGTGGTGGGCTCGTGGCCCAGCACGAGGTTCTGGGTGACCGTGAAGTCGGGGATCAGACTGAAGTGCTGCTGGACCATCCCGACCCCGGCGGCGAGTGCCTCGGCGGGGGAGGCGAACGAGTGGGACCGGCCGTGGACCTCGATGCGCCCCCCGTCCGGTGAGACCAGCCCGAACAGGATCTTCATCAGGGTCGACTTCCCGGCCCCGTTCTCGCCGAGCAGACCGTGGATCGACCCCGCCCGGACGGCGAGGTCGATCCCACGGTTCGCCCGGACGTCCCCGAAGGTCTTCCAGACTCCCGTCAGCCGGACCGCCGGCTCGGAGGCTGGATGGCCCGCGGGCGCGTCCCTCATCTCACGCTGCGGCCGGCGGTTCGAACGCGTCGAGCTCCTCCGGCGTCGAGGGCACCGTGATCTCCCCCGACTTGATGCGGTCCCGGAAGCTGTTCACGGCGTCCTGGATGTCCTGGGGCAGGTCGCCGAAGGTCTTCTCGCAGACCCCGACGCCGTCCTCGACCAGGCCGTAGGTGGTGACGCCGCCCGCGAACGTGCCGTCGGCCACCGCCTGCTCGCCCTTGAACACCGAGCCCTGGACGTCCTTGGTTGCCGATGTCAGATACTCGTCCGGCGCCAGCTGGTCCTTGCAGGTGTCGGTCCCCATGATCCAGACGCCGGGCCCCTTCTCCTTGGCCGACTCGTAGGCCCCGAGGCCACCGGCCCCGGCCACCTCGAACACGATGTCGGCCCCGTCGTCGTAGTACCCGGTGGCGACCTCCTTCACCTTGGCCGGGTCGGAGAACGAACCGACGTAGGTGACGTCGACCTTCGCGTCGGGGTCGACGGTCTTGAGCGCCGCCTGGAACCCCACGAGGAACCGGACCACCGGCGGGATCTCGATGCCTCCCACGAACCCGTAGTGGTGGGTCGTGCTGGTCATGCCGGCGATGATCCCAGCCAGGAACGCGCCCTCGTTCTCCTTGAACAGGACGCTCTGGACGTTGGGGTCCGGGATGTCGTCGCTGAAGTCGTCCGGGGTCCCATTGTTGTCCGCCGACACCGCGTCGATCAGGACGAACTTGGCCTCCGGGTGGGCCGAGGCCACCTCGTGCATCGCGTCGGCAATCAGGAATCCGACACCGACCGTCATGGTCGCGCCCGCCGCCACGGCCTGCTCGAGATTGGGAACGTACTGGGCCTGCTCCGTGGATTCGATGACCTTGGCCTCGCCTCCCAGATCCGACGCCGCCTGCTGGACCCCCGCGTACGCGAGGTCGTTGAAGCCCTTGTCACCCAGGCCGGCCTGGTCGGTGACCATGTACCACAGGAAGTTCTCCCCGGCGGGCGACGAGGCACCGGCCGAGGTCGGAGGGGCCGATGTGCCCTCACCGCCGTTGTTGTCCTTGCCGCACGCGACGAGTACCAACGCGAAGACGGCCAGGGCCGCCGTCCCCCGCAGCCACGTCGCCGCCCCGACCTTCCGATGCATGGCACCCCTCCTTCGACGCCTCACAGGCGTCACCCGGCCGACCGGTCCTCGAGACCGATAAACGCTTCCCTGCCGTTGCCCCGCTGTTCGAGCTGCCGCGCCCACTCCCGGTCCGGGCGAACCAGGGACGTCTCGCCGGCGAGGTCCGCCAGGATCCGGCGGAACTCGACGGTCATGCGATCGGCGCGGGTGTGGAACTCGGTGGTGAGATCGATGGGGAAATTCGGGTTGATCGCCTCCAGGATCCGGCGATCCTCGTTCTGGACCGCCCGGTCCAGTGCCGCGATGGTCTCCTGCCGCTCGGCCGGCGGATCGTCGTTACGGGCCACGAACTGCACCACGATCGTGTGCGTGTCGTCCACCGGCGTCCCCACCCGGAACAGGATGTGCTTGATGCCGTTCTCGTACTCGAGCAGGCCCCGGAACACCAGGGGCTGGACCAGCTCCGCGTGGGTGGTCCGGGTGGTGTGGGTCCCCGTGAGCCCCACGTTCTTGCGCTGGAGCTCGTTCACCCGGGACGTGTAGCTCACGGTGAACTGCAAGCGGGTCCCGTCCCGCTGCACGGAGAAGTCCGACAGGCGGGGGTGCTCCGGGTCGCCGATGGTCCCCTTGTGGACGAACGACAGGTGACTGACGTCCAGGGCGTTGTCGATGAGCCGGGGCGCCGAGACGTTCCACGCCTCGAAGATCTCGTGGATCAGCGTCCACTCGGGGTCGTCGCACTCGGGGAGGTCCGGGATGTGGGCCCGGGGCATCCCCACGCAGACCCAGGCCATCCCGTACCGCTCCTCGACCAGGACCGACCGGACCCGGGCCCGGGGCGGGATCGGAAGCGAGGGATCCTTCTGGGGGATCTCCACGCACGCACCGGCGGAGTCGAAACGCCATCCGTGGTACGGGCACACCAGGCACCCGTCCTCGATCCATCCCTGGGACAGCCGTCCGGCCCGGTGGGGGCACTCATCGAGGGCCGCGTGGACGGTGCCGTCCCCCCCGCGCCACAGCACGTAATCGTCGGCGAACAGTCGGAAGGACTCGGGCTCCGCACCGATGGCGTCCGACCGGGCGACCGGATACCAGTACTCCTTCAGGGCAGGGACCTCGCTGACCAGCACCCAGGGCTCCCTTCGGATCGAAGATCGCCGGAGCCTACCCAGGGCCCGCTCGAATTGTCAACAGTTGACTGTGGACGGACGTGGCCCTCATGCTCCTCGCGTCGGAGCGTGCCGGACCCGGGGATGTGGACCTCATGAGCGAGACGGTGACGACCCGTCAGGTGCGGGGAGGCGTGGGGGAGTCCGTCGCCCGGCCCGACGGGATCCCCAAGGTCCGGGGCGAGTTCGCCTACTCCTCCGACCTCCGGGCGCCCCGCATGCTGTGGGGGGCCACCGTGCGGAGCCCGCACCCCTCCGGCTCGATCGAACGCATCGACGTCGCTCCCGCGCTTGCGGTGCGAGGCGTCCACGCCGCGCTCACGTCCGCGGACGTCCCGGGGCCGGGGATGTTCGGCATCGAACGGCCGGACCAGCCGGTCCTGGCCGCCGGTGTGGTCCGGTACTGGGGCGAGCCCGTCGCGCTGGTGGCGGCGGAGGATCCCGAGACGGCCCGGCGGGCTGCGGCCGCCGTCGACGTGCGGTACCGGGCCCTCCCGCCGCTCACCGATCCCGTGGAGGCGGACCGTCGCGACGAGGTGTTCCGCCGCGTTCGCATCCGGCGCGGGCCCCAGGACGCCCGCGGGGAGGTCGTGGTGGAGGGCCACTACGAGGTGGGGATGCAGGATCAGGCCCCGCTCGGCACCGAATCCGGTCTCGCCGTCCCCGACGGCGAGGACGGGGTGGACCTCCACGTGTCGACCCAGGACATCCACGTCGACCACCGCCAGATCGTGGCCGCGCTGGGGCTTCGGGACGAGCAGGTGCGCGTGCACCTGGCCGGCGTGGGGGGGGCGTTCGGAGCCCGGGAGGACGTGAGCCTCCAGATTCATCTGTGCCTGCTGGCGCTGACGACGGGACGCCCCGTGAAGATGGTGTACGGGCGGGAGGAGAGCTTCCTGGGCCACGTCCACCGCCATCCGGCCCGGATGTGGTTCCGGCACGAGGCGGACCGGGAGGGCCGGCTGGTCCGCATCGAGGCCCGGATCCTCATCGACGGCGGGGCATACGCGTCCACGTCCGGTCCGGTGATCGGCAACGCATGCTACTTCGCGGCCGGACCGTACCGGTGCTCGTCGGTGTCGATCGACGGCGTCGCCGCGAGGACGAACAACCCGCCGGCCGGAGCCATGCGCGGGTTCGGCGCGGTGCAGGCCTGCTTCGCCCACGAGAGCCAGATGGACCGCCTGGCGCAGGCCCTGGAGCTCGATCCAGTGGAGATCCGCGTGCGCAACGCCCTCGGCCCCGGCGACCGCCTCCCCACCAGCGGACAGGAGATCGAGGGTGCGCTGCCCGTCGCCGAGGCCCTGCGGACGGTGGCCGCGATCCCCCTCCCGGATCCGCCGGGTGACGATCCCCGCTTGCTCCCCGGCGGGATGGGGCGCGCCGCCCAGGCCTCAGTGGTTCGTCGCGGCGTGGGGTACGCCGTCGGGATGAAGAACCTGGCCTTTCCGGAGGGATTCGACGACTTCGCGGACGCCAGGGTGGTGATCACGGCGAACGGAGCCGAGGTCCAGACCGGCGCGACCGAGATCGGGCAAGGCATGGTCACCGCGTGCCTCCAGCTGGCCCGCACCGCCCTCGGCATGCACGACGTGGAGGTTCGAATGGTCGACACCTCCAGGATCGGTCCCGCGCACTCCTCGTCGGCCTCGCGCCAGACCCAGATGACCGGCGGGGCGGTGGTGATGGCTGCGGAACGGGCCCGCGCGGCGGCCCTGCATCGGGCGGGGGGCGACGACCTCACCGACGAGGGGGTGTGGCGCGAGGGGAGGCTGGTGGCCACCCTGGAGGAGCTATGCCGCGAAGGCCCGGTGATCGGCGAAGCGCGCTTCCACCATCCGCCGACCGAGGTTCCTGACGCGGACGGACAGGGCCGAGTGCACGCGGGGTACTGCATGTCCGCCCACCGTGCGGTGGTCGACGTCGATCCCGAGCTGGGTCTGGTGCGCGTGGTCCGGGTCGACACGGCGCAGGACGTGGGGAGGGCCGTCAACCCGCAGGCGATCGTGGGGCAGATCGAGGGGGGGATCACGCAGGGCGTCGGGCTGGCGACCATGGAGGAGCTCGTGATCCAGGATGGCCGGGTGATGAACCCGAGCTTCACCGATTACCTGATGCCGACCATCCTCGACGCCCCCGCCGTCGAGGCCGTGCTGATGGAGGAGGGGGATCCGTGGGGTCCGTACGGGGCCAAGGGCGTGGGGGAGCCATCGGCCATCGGGTCTGCCGCCGCCGTGGCGGCCGCAATCCGGGCCGCCACCGGCCGGGCCCTGACCCGCCTGCCGATCCGCCCGGACGACATCGTGGGGGTGTGACCGCCTGCCTCGAGGTGCCTCTCTCCGATTCCCGCTCGAGCGCGCCGGACGCCGCTTGGGGCTACGCGATGCGGGCCAGCCAGAGCCGGGGTTCCTCCAGCTCCGGCCTCGACGGCAGCGACTCGGCCGAGTCCCACATGCGGGCCAGCGTGGGCTCGTCGGTGAGCTCCACCACCGTCTGGCAGAACCGGGCGCCCAGCTCGTACTGCTCGCGCTGCATGTCGACCCCGATGAGGCGTTCGAACACGGGCTCGCCGGCGTCGCCCTCTCCGGCCCGCCGGACGGCCTCCTCGATGCGGTCGGCCGAGGTCAGCATGCGCCGTCCCAGGGCCTCCGTGACGTGCTCGCCGTAGCCCTCCGCCGCCGCCAGGAACGACTGGACCCGGGCCTGCTGGAGGCGCTGCTCGTCGTCGAGGGTGGGCGTGAGGAGGTCGTCGCCGTTGCGCATGAGGTCCTCGAGGGCCTGCGGGTTCGACGGGTCGATGCCCTGGAGGCGCTCCATGAGCTGGTTCACGTCCACGTCGAGGTTCGACGCGAAGTCCCGGACCAGCGCCAGGACGTGGTCCCGGACCCACGGCCGGGCGAACTGGAACCGGTGGACCACCTCGTGCAGGGACACCCACTCCCGGAACTCCACCGGTGGCAGCGACCAGTCGCGCTCGAACGCGGCGATGTTCGGGACCACGAACACCACCGCGCCCGGCCCCGGCCTGGGCACTGGGATGTCGTGCTGTCCCAGGATCCGCTGGGCCAGCACGCCGAACGCCGTCCCCGCCTGGGCCCCCAGGAGCAGCGGAACCACCTGGCCCAGCATGGCCGCGGCGAACGGGGGCTGCTCGGCGGGGGCCTCCTCGGCCTGGAGCTTCGAGAACACCTCGGACATCCGGGCCGCCGACGGCTCGACGAGCTCGGAGAGTCCGCCGATCCCCTCGGACACCCACTGCGACCGCCGCACGGCACGGACCTGCGCGACGTCCGGCGGCTGGGGCAGCCCGGTGAGCTCCGCCACGTTCAGCTCGGCCGCCCGGACCGTGTCCTCGAGCTGCCGGCGGTCGTCGTCGGTCGGCGCGGGGTCCTCCCCGGCCGAGGCGGCCACGGCCATCCCCACCTGCCGGGCCAGCTCCCAGTTGACCGGCCCGGTCCCCGACATGAGCACGCGCTGCAGCTCCCGGAACAGCGGGATCTCCGCGAACGGATCCCCGCCGCCCGGCTGCATCGGTCCCTCGGACGCCATGCAGCCATTGTAGGGAGGCCGGTTGGAAAGCCGGGTCTCCCGGGCCGGCCCCGCCCCCGCCCCTACAATGGGCCGGATGTCCCAGCCACTCCTCGTTCGGATCACCGCGGAGCCCCTGGATCCGTCCGAAGCCCTGGCGTTCGTGGCCGATCCGGGCTCCGGTGGCACGTGCCTGTTCGTGGGGACCGTCCGCGACCACTCGGCCGCGGGCGGGGTCACCGGCCTCCGGTACGAGGCCTGGGAGGACGAGGCGGAGAGGCGCCTGGGCCAGATCGCCGGGGAGATGTTCGAGAGGTGGCCGGTGCGCCGGGTCGCCCTGCTGCACCGGACCGGGTCCCTTGACGTGGGCGAGGCCTCTGTGGCGGTGGCCTGCTCGGCGCCGCATCGGGCGGACGCGTTCGAGGCCTGCCGGCACGGGATCGAACGGCTCAAGGAGGACGTGCCGATCTGGAAGAAGGAGGACCTGGCCACCGGTGACAGCCACTGGGTGATGGGCAGTTGACCCCCCGGCCGGCAACGGGCGCCGCCGGGCGGGGCCGCTGATGGGACGCGACCTGGCCATCGACCTGGGGACCGCGAACACGCTGGTCTACCGGCAGGGGGAGGGCATCGTGTTCAACGAGCCCACGGTCATCGCCCTCAACACGCGCTCGGGCGACGTCCTGGCCATGGGCGACGAGGCCTGGGAGATGATCGGACGGACCCCGGGGAACGTGGTGGCCATGCGGCCGCTCCGCCACGGCGCGATCACCGACTTCGACATCACCCAGCACATGATCCGCCTGATCCTGAAGCGGGTCGGGGTCAGCCGGTTCCCCAAGCCCAGGGTGCTGATCTGCGTTCCCAGCGCCATCACCGGGGTGGAGCGGCGGGCCGTGAAGGAGGCCGCCGAGCTGGCCGGGGCCCGGGACGTCGTGCTGGTCGAGGAGCCCCTGGCCGCGGCCATCGGCGCGAACCTCCCGGTCCACGAGCCCATCGGGAACCTCATCGTGGACATCGGCGGGGGCACGTCGGAGATGGCCGTGGTCTCGATGGGCGGGATCATCGCGGGGAAGGCCATTCGGGTGGGCGGGTTCGACATGGACGGGGCCGTGCAGGCCCACATCCGCAAGGTCTACGGGATCGCGGTGGGGGAGCGGACCGCGGAGCAGATCAAGATGGCCATCGGCTCGGCGTACCCCACGCCCGGCATCCCGCCGGCCCGGGTCCGGGGCCGCGAGCTGGCCACCGGGATGCCGAAGCAGGTGGAGGTCCAGGAGGAGGAGATCCGGGAGGCCCTGGCCGAGCCGGTCCGCCAGATCATCGAGGCCGCCCGGGACTCGCTGTCCGAGGCCCCGCCGGAGCTCGCCCACGACGTCCTGGAGACCGGGATGTTCCTGACCGGCGGTGGCTCGCTGCTGAAGGGGATCCCGGTCCGCCTGGCCCGGGAGTGCGAGGTGCCGGTGCACGTCACCGAGCAGCCCCTCGAGACCGTGGTGCTCGGCGCCGGCCGGATGCTCGAGCACTACAGCGAGTACCGCTCGTCGTTCCTGTTCACGCGGGGCGCCTGAGGGGCCGTTCCAGGAACCGGGTTCGAACCTACCCCCGCTGGCCGGTCACGTAGTCCTGAAGGACCTGTCCGACCCAGTGGCCCAGGACGTACAGCATGCCGGCGACGACCGACGCCGCGGCGACCACCACGAGTCCCAGCAGGACCACTCGCACGAGGCGGGCCCACCAGGGCACGGGCGGCGCGTCCGTCACGAACGTGTCGAGCGAGACCTCGTCCCCATCGGGCACCGGCATCGGGACCCCGCCCCGGCCGAAGCCGGCGGCCCGGGGGCCGCGGTGGAGGAGGCCTCGCGTGCCCGTCCGACCCGCGGCCTGCACCGCCTCGCGGTGGACCAGCAGCAGGGAGGTCAGCCCGGCCACGGTGACGGGCACCAGGATGAACAGCAGGACGCTCACTTCATCACTGTATGTCGGAAATCCGGCGTTCCCGCTTGATTCCGTGTGCGAACGAAATCCGGGCTCCCGGGCCCGCCATCCCGGGCGGCTGCCCGTACCATGCGATCCATGTCCGGCCGGTACCTCGCCGCTCTCCCCGCCCTCGCGTTCCTGGTGGCGGTGGTGTTCGTGCCGCTGCCGTACTACGCGGAGGGTCCCGGCCCGGCCCGGGACGTCGAGCCCCGCATCCACGTCTCGGGGCCCCGGACCTACCCCTCCCAGGGCCACTTCGTCCTGACCTCGGTGTCGTTCGTCAATGGCACCCTCCCCCAGCTCATCCAGGCGTGGACCGACCCGGCGGAGTCGGTGGTCCCGGAGTCGAACCTGCTCTTTCCGGGCGAGACGCAGGAGCACGCTGATGTGCGGTCGATCTCCGACATGGACCAGAGCAAGATCGACGCGGCGTTCGTGGTGCTGTCGAAGCTCACCGACTACCCGAAGGACCACGGCGCCGGGGCCCTGGTGGAGTTCGTGGACCACGACCACGGGTGCCCGGCGGACGGCGTCCTGTTCCCGGGCGATCTCATCGTCCGGGTCAACGGCCGGGACATCCCCGACCTTCGAACGCTCGACCGTGTGCTCGACGGCCTGCCGGGCTCGGCGCGGCTCGCCATCGACGTCCGGGTCGGCGGTCGGATCAACACCTTCCACCTGACCCGCCGGCCGTGTGGAGAGGACCGGAAGCCGCTCCTCGGGATCCGCGACATCCCGAACTTCCAGTACGACCTGTCGTTCTCGAGTGGCGACATCGGCGGCCCGTCGGCCGGACTGATGTGGGCCCTGGGCCTGTACGACCTCCTGACCCCGGGGGACCTCACCGGCAGCCGGACCATCGCTGGCACCGGGACCATCGACGGGACCGGCACCGTGGGCGTCATCGGCGGCGTCCAGAACAAGATCGTGGCGGCGCAGAGGGCGGGGGCGGACCTGTTCCTGGTCCCGAAGGGGAACTACGACGGGGCCCGGGAGGTCTCCGGCGACCTGCCCCTCGTGCCCGTGAGCAGCTTCCAGGAGGCTCTCGACTACCTCGAACAGCACCAGGCCGGGTCGTAGCGCGGCGCCCGCCGGTCGTCTCCCCAGGACCCGAGAAGACGAAGGGCCGGTGATAGGCTGGCCCGGCCCGGCCCCGAGGTAGGGCGGGCGGGGGACCTCGACGTGGCCCAGGCGATCGTGACGCGGAGGAGACGCTGGATCCTGATCCTCGTCGCCGCCGTGATCCTGGCGATCATCGTCCTCAACATCCTGTCGGGCTTCTACGTCGACCTCCTGTGGTTCCACGAGGTCCGCCTGGGAAGCGTGTTCTGGACGGTCTTCTGGTCGAAGGTCCTGCTCGGCCTGCTGTTCGGCTCGCTGTTCTTCGGGCTGCTGTTCGCGAACCTGCTGATCGTGCGGCGCCTCGTCCCGCCGTACCGGGCGTTCACCCCGGAGCAGGAGGTCGTGGAGCGCTACCGGGTGGCCATCGAGCCCTACGCGAAGTGGATCCTCCCGGGGCTGTCGTTCCTGATCGCGCTGTTCGTGGGGATCGGGGCGTCCGGGCAATGGCAGTCGTTCCTGCTGTGGCGGAACTCCGGTGGGGTGGCGTTCGGGAAGACCGACCCCGTGTATCACCGGGACATCGCGTTCTACGTGTTCAAGCTGCCGTTCCTGCACTTCGTCCAGGGGTGGTTCTTCTCCGCGCTGGTCGGGGTCACGGTGATCGTGGCCGCGGCCCACTACCTGTGGGGAGGCATCCGGCTCCAGGGAACGGCCGAGCGGGTCACGCCGCAGGTCAAGGCCCATCTCTCCGTGCTGCTCGGTGTCATCGTCCTGGTGAAGGCGTGGGGCTACTTCCTGGGCAAGTTCGACCTGCTGTTCAGCACCCGGGGGGCGGTGCGGGGCGGGGCCTCGTACACGGATCTCCACGCCCAGAAACCGGCCCTGTTCGTGCTGATGATCGTGGCCGTCATCTGCGCGCTGGTCTTCTTCGTGAACATCCGGTTCCGGGGATGGGCCGCGCCGGCCATCGCGGTGGGGCTCCTCGTCGCCGTCTCGGTGATCGTGGGGGCGGCCATCCCGGCGGCCATCCAGCAGTTCTCCGTGAAGCCCCAGGAGCTCCAGCGCGAGACCCCGTTCATCGAGGACAACATCCTGTTCACCCGGGCCGCGTTCGCTCTCGACACGATCACGCCGAGCGCGGTGAGTCCGACGAGCGACATCACGGAGGCCGACGTCCAGAGCAACGAGGGGACCGTGGCGAACATCCGGCTGTGGGACCCGGATCTGCTGAAGGAGACCTTCGACGCCCTCCAGCGGATCCGGCAGTTCTACGAGTTCCAGGACGTCGACGTGGACCGCTATCAGGTCGGTGGGGAGCAACGGCTGGTGATGGTGTCCGGTCGGGAGGTCAGCCAGAACGGCATCGAGACGGCCGGCCGGACGTGGCAGAACACCCACCTCGTCTACACGCACGGGTTCGGTGCGGTGGCCAGCCAGGTGAACACCGCCAGCCCCGACGGTGAGCCGGCCTTCCTGCTCCAGGACATCCCGCCGACGACCACCACGCCGGACCTCCAGCTCGGCGACCTGGGGCAGCGGGTGTACTTCGGCGAACGCCAGGACGTGCCCTATGTCGCGGTGAACACCGGCGCCGACGAGCTCGACTACCAGTCGGCCTCGGAGCAGAAGATCGCCCCCCCGTACCAGGAGGTGGACGGCTACGAGGGCGGCATCCAGGTGAGCGGGTTCTTCCGGAAGCTCCTGTTCGCGTGGCGGTACAAGGACGTCAACCTGCTGATCTCGGGCCTCATCCATAACGACAGCCGGCTCCTGATCTTCCGTGACCTGGCCGAGCGCATACCGAAGCCCGCTCCGTTCCTGCAGTACGACGGGGACCCCTATGCCGCCGTGGTGGACGGGCGCCTGGTGTGGATCCAGGACGCCTACACCACGACCAACATGTATCCGTACTCGCAGTCCGTCGACCTCGCCGGGATGACGGGCGGGAACCTCTCGGGCTTCGCCAACTACATCCGCAACTCCGTGAAGGTCGTCGTGGATGCGTACACGGGCCGGATGACGTACTACGTCGTGGACGACACTGACCCAATCATCCAGGTGTGGCAGAGCGCGTTCCCGGACCTGTTCACGCCGGGATCCGAGGCCCCGCCGGAGATCCGTGCCCACTTCCGCTACCCGGAGGACCTGATGACGGTCCAGGCGACCCAGTTCGCCAACTACCACGTGCAGAACGCCCAGGTGTTCTACGGTAAGCAGGACTTCTGGGCCCTCCCCGGCGACCCGCAGGTCCCCATCAGCGAGAGGGAGAAGAAGGCCGGGAAGAAGCCCCCGCCGCTCCGCCCGTACTACGTCCAGATGCGGCTGCCCGGCGACACCTCGGAGGAGTTCGCGCTGATCCTGCCGTTCACGCCCGCCAAGCGGAACAACATGATCGCGTGGATGGCGGCACCCTCGGATCCGGAGAACTACGGGCACCTGGTGACGTTCGAGTTCCCGTCGGGCGAGAACATCGACGGCCCCCTCCAGGTGTTCGGCGAGGTCAACTCCGATCCGGAATTCTCCTCCCAGCGGACGCTCCTCAGCCGGGGCGGGTCGCAGGTGCTGTTCGGGAACTTCCTGGTGATCCCGATGAATGACGGTTTCCTGTACGTGCTCCCCGTGTTCGTGAAGGGCAGCACGGAGGGGGCGTTCCCGCAGCTGAAGCGGGTCGTGGTGGTCCACGGCGGGCAGGTCGGCCTGGGCTCGACGCTCCAGGAAGCGCTGGCGGACTCATTCGGCGCGGCGCCTCCCCCTCCGCCCCCGGAGGGTGGCGGCGGGACGGTCAGCGAGCAGGTGAAACGGTTGCTCGACAGCGCCGTGCAGCACTTCCAGGCGGCCCAGGCCGCGCTGCGCGCAGGGGACCTGGCGACGTATCAGAGCGAGATCGACGCCGCCGGGCGGGACATCGAGGAGGCCCAGCGACTGGCCTCCCAGGAAACGCCCACACCCACTCCCACCCCTTCGTCATCCGGTTCGCCGCCCGCGTCGCCGTCCTCCGCCCCGACCCCCAGCCCCTCCTGATCGCCCGCCGGGACACCCGGGCGCATCTGGAAGGGGTCGTCTGAGCACCGGGCCGTTTGACCGGGCTTCGCCGGCAGCGCACCATCCGTTCGGCGCAGAGCACGCCGAGGAGGTGGCCCATGGCGAATTCCACCCTGCCCGAGGAGCCGCGGCTGAGATCGCGGCGGGCGATGCTGGCGGGGGGAGCCGCCGCCGTGGCGGCGGTCGTCGTCGCGGATGTCGCCCGAGCCCGGCCCGCCCACGCGGAGGACCACGATCCGGTCACCGTCGGCGACACGGTCACCGGGACCGGACCGACGGTGGTGGAGTCCTCGGTCGCGCAGGAGAACGTGTTCACCGGGCGCGCGACCGGGGACGGGTCGGTGGGGGTCGCGGGAGTGACCGACGTGACCACGGGTGTGCCGGCCGGCGTTGCGGGCCTGGCGAACGGAACGTCGGGGCACAATTTCGGCGTGTTCGGCTGGTCGAGATCGATCGAGGGGGTGGGCGTGAGCGGGCGGGCGATCGCGCCGACCGGATCCGGCATCGGCGTCAGTGGCATCACGAAGGCGCCCGACGGCATCGGGGTCTATGCGGAAGGCGCGGCTGGCGACGGCGTGGCCCTGCGGACCTTCGGCCGCGTCGTGTTCTCCACCTCCGGGATCGCCACGATCGCGAAGAACGCGAAGCAGGTGCTGGTCGACCCCGGGATCCCGGTCATGGCCTCGACGAAGATCTTCTGTTCACTGCACACTCATCCGGGGGGGACGACCACGATCCAGTGGATCCAGAGGAACACGAAAGCCAACACGTTCACGATCGTGCTGACCGGGAAAGCGGTGCGGGCGACCAGGGTTGCGTGGTTCGCCGCCAGCTGACGGCCTCCAGGAGCGGGCCGAGACGCCCAGCGCGATTGGCGTGGCCGGACGCGGTTGCTAGCATGACCCTGCGGGGTGGAGCAGTCCGGTAGCTCGCTGGGCTCATAACCCAGAGGTCGCAGGTTCAAATCCTGCCCCCGCGACGAAGGAGGCCAGGCCAGGGAGCTGATCGGCCTGGGCTTCTACCGTGCTCAGGCCGTCTTCCTCCGGCGCTTCTCTCGGGTCTTCTCCGACTTCTCCGACGTCTGGTCGGACGGCTGGTCGTCGGGAAGCGCGCCGGGCGCGACGAGCTGTTCGAAGACGCGGGCGGCGTCGGCTTGCATGCCGGGCAGCACGTGCTGGTAGGTCTCGATGGTGAAGGTGGGCGTGGCGTGGCCGAGCCGTTCGGAGACCACCTTGGCGGGAACGCCCGCAGAGATGAGCAGGGTGCCGTGGGTGTGTCGCAAGTCGTGGAGCCGGATGACCGGAAGGCCGGCCCGTCGGGCGATGCGACCGAAGGCCTGAGAGATGGCGTGGGGATGGATCGGTTCGCCTCGGCGGTCGGTGAACATCCACCCCGCCGTCTCGATACCGGCGGCGCGCTGCTCGGCCCGCTGCCAACCTCGCCAGGCGGCCAGGATCGCGACCGTGGTCGGATCGAGGTCGATCCTCCTAGGGCGTTGGGGGTCTTCCCCCGGGTCTAGTGCCTGGTGGACCTCGTAGTCGATGGCGATCAGTCCCCGGTTCACGGAGAGTGTGGCCGCCCGCTCATCGAAGTCCCCCCACCTGAGCCCGAGGAGCTCGCCCCGGCGCATCCCAGTGAACGCCGCGAGCCACAGGGCGGCGAAGAACCGGTGTCCACAGGCGGCTCGCAGGAAGGCCTGCAGCTCCTCGGCGGTCCAGGAACGCTGCTCCACCCGGGGGATGGACCGAAGGCGAGGAGCGTGGGCGACGAGGGCGACGTTTCGGGAGACGAGCCCCCCGCGGACCGCGTCTCCCAGCGCCCCCCGGATGATGAGGTGGATCTCGTACACGGTCTTGGGGGCGAGGGCAGTCCGCCCGTCGCGGGGGTGGAGGAGCCCGTCGTAGAACGCCTCCAGGTGGTGCGCCCGCAGGCGCCGCATTCCGATCCGGCCCAGTGCGGGGACGATGCGGTTCTCCACGTAGCGGCGGTAGGCGGCGTAGGTGGAGAACCGCAT